>Ga0207416_1000132_pt1 | contig 137934 bp, 119 predicted proteins | sample PaiPotPPM11metaG_FD_184107 | JGI IMG/M metagenome (GOLD analysis project Ga0207416, IMG submission 184107) | Iron sulfur acid spring bacterial and archeal communities from Banff, Canada, to study Microbial Dark Matter (Phase II) - Paint Pots PPM... ...
CGCCTCCGCCGCCGTGCTGCGAAAGCGGCGCTTCGGCAGGTTCAGCAAACCCGGCGAACTGTAGAAGCGGACGGCCCGAAATGATACCCGAATCATGAAACGCAGTCAGTGTAAGAGGGGGCGGGTCCGAATGCACTGCGGGCCTATCCGACCGCCCTATCGGTTTCGACAAGTCGGGCACAGTCAAGCCGCGAACGTCAATGGGATAAATTGCAACGTTCGCCTTGTTACAGCTATCGATGACAGCAGTAACCTCAGATTCCAACTCCAGGCTTAGTGGGAAGCCCGACGTCAGCATGACGAGCGTCTTCCGTCCCGGCACAGTGGACAAGCCTTTGGCCACGCTTCGCAAAGCAATCAGAACCGTGCGGATACCGAAATCCGACTCCAGATTGGAAAAAGACGGCGCAGCGGACGTCATGCCCGTCGGAGTACCCAGGGAGGCGATGGTGGCCGAGGGATCTCCATTGGGCGAAACCGCGGAACCTTTGATGCCCATCACAACCTGCTTCAAGCGTTGGGCATCGGCGGTGAAGTTCTGCGAGATGCGGACGCTGCCGCCGAATTCGGCGATGGCAATCAGATGGCCGGGGCCGGCATTGGCATCGATAAATTTCGCCGCCGCATCCCGCGCTTTGGCCTGATCGCCAAACTCCATGGTGGAGTTATCGAAGAACAGCACCATGTAATGCGGCTGCGACGTGGTGGCCGCGGAACTCTGCTCGAAAGAAAAACTGCTGACCGGCTGTTCCTTGCCGTCCTCCCAGACTTTGAAGTCCTTTTGCTCGAGGTCGCGGATGTACTTGCCCTTTTTGTCGGTCACGACGGTGTCGACGAGCACCAGACGGGTCTCGGAACGGATGACGGGGACATCGGCCGTCGCCGACCCCTGCGCCTGGGCGGCCGCCCTACCTTCAAATCCACAGAGGAGCCATCCAGACGCCAGGCAAATTGCGCCAAAGACAAAGAGAAGAACGTTTCGGCGATCACGCATACCACACCTCCAAAAGTCTTACCTGATTTCAACCGTTCCGTTTTCCGCGGACATCATCTGCCCTTCCGAGTCCCGCACAACCAGCCGCACCAGATAGCTTCCCGGCTTCACGTCAAAGCTGGTCTTGAGGGTAAGACCCGAGCCCAGCTTGTGTTCCAGAGTTTCGTCTTTCAAGTGCATGGTCACAACTTTTTCGGCTCCCTGGACAAAGTTTCCATTGCGGTTAAACAGGGCCGAAACACAGGTCAAAATATCGCTGTTGCGTCCATCCGCTTTATGAAAATGCAGATGCTGCACGTCCACATGGGCCAGGACGATCAACTTGGCTTCGGTATCGCTGGCTTTGAAAAACTGGGTATGCAGTCTGACCGGAAGGTTGTGAATCTCTTCCTGCGAGTACATCGCGTCTTCAATTTCCTGTTTAGCTTGCTCGTCGGGATTGGCAGCGCCCCTGGGCGCGTAATAGCCGCGACGAGCCTGCAGGGTAAGCTTCTGGGGATTCTTCAGCGTAACCTTCAGGGTATGAAAGCTGCCATCGAGCTTGAGATTTTGCGGGGTGAAAGCCAGGACGTAGGAGTACTCCGGGGTCTCGGCGACACGCCGGAAACCTTCATCAAAATCATTGTTATTGTGAAAGAAGGTGCCTCCGGTGCTGTCCGCTAAATTCGCCAGGAGGTCATCGTTGGCATTGGCCGCCGCAACTTCGATTAACGACTTGTCAGCCGGCGGAGCCACCCCAGCGAACGCTGTGTTTTCAACGTTGACAGGAGGCTGATGGCTGGCATCGCCAAAGGGGATCACGACAAAAAGCCCGCGGGCATCCAGCGCGCTGATTACAACCTGCGAGCGCAGCGCCTGATCGATAATCCTGTTGTTCTCGTACTCCAGCTCAGGAATGATAAAGCCAGGAGAAACCAGGACCACGCTGCGCTGACCGGGCATCCTGGAAACGGCGCGCACCGCGTCCTTCAGCATCTTCAGCGAGACATCGCTTTCGTGCTGACCCGCAGTCAAGACTCCCATGGCGAGGGATTGCACTATTCCCTGAGGGTTCCCGATAGGGACGCCCTGCAGGTTCGTCGGTCCGCAGGCGGCAGCCTCCAGAATGGCGGTCTGGGTGGCGTCAGGATCGTTTTTATTGATAATCAGGTCGGCCTGGTAGTAACTGATCTCCGGGCACTGGTGCGAAAAGATGCCGGAGCTAATGGGATGCGGCTGCAGACGCAGCAGGGCTTGGCGCAGTTTGGTACGGTCGTCGGTAAAATCCAGGACCGTCTGTCCTGAAGTCGTGAATATGGCCGCGCGATCCGTGGGCCGTAGGGTAGCAAAGTGGCGTTCGGCGGCCTCGCGTACATGGGCCAGATCGCCGAATTCGATATGGACATCATCGAACATATAAACCACAAAGCGCTCGGGCGGGACCGCTGTGCTCGAGGGGGCGGGAAGATCGACGGCGACCGTGTCACCAGTATTCTCACTGGGGTTGTGCAGCGCCTTGGCCGCCAAGGCTCCGGGTTCTTCTACTTCGAACTGGCTGATCGCCTGTGGCTTACCCTTGTCGAAAATCTGAAAGTCTTCTTTCTGCAGATTCCCCACCGCGTGCCCCTGCGCATCGCGCACCACGGCGCGCACTACAACCAGTTTCACGTTGACCTTGAAGGTGGCGGGTTCGTCGCGAGATGCGATCTCCTCCGAGTTTGACTTGGTTTCGCCCGCAGTGGGAACGGGGGCCGACGGGGCGGGCTCGGAATTCTGCGGGAATGCGGGACCGGCAATCGCGGCAAAGGCCAGCAGAAAGAAAAAAAGACGGATCGGGATTGCAGCGCTGGGTGTAGCCAACCGCCTCGCTTCCGGATCAATCCTCATAAATACTCCAGCAAAATCACCGGGCCGGAGAGTCAGGGTTCCTCGGTCGATGCATCCCCAGAGACGGGGCATTTCCGCCTGGCAGCGAAAATGCTGCCCACCAGTGTACACCTTTCTGCTGCCGGGACGGCACTTTCTCCAGTCGATTCGATTTTCTTGCGTCGCAGGCCGTTTCTTGTGTGTCTCCGATACCGATACAGGCGACGGGGACAAGGATTGCCGGTAGCCAGGTCACGTCATTAATCAGAAATTCACCCAGTTGTAACCGTCCTGTAACACCCCGCCGATAGAACCAGAACATCTATTCCAAATCCGTAATTCATTCGTGATGCTCCGGGCCGCACTTCCTCTTGTGCGGCTGCGGAGAGAACGGCCACCACGCAAGCAACGTGAATAAAGGTTCGAAACAGTCGCGTCGCTATGCTGATTCAGGAGATTGTTGAAGACGACTTTTGTTAGAAAAAGGAGAGTGTAATGAGAGCTATATGTAAAGTGTGCGTGTTTGTGTGCCTGGCGGGCGCCCTGTTTGCGCAAACCAGCACTGCACCCAGGAGAAAAGCTAAGTCCAGCACGGCGATCACGGCGGCCGATGTACAGGCGCTGAAAGATGCCATTGCCTCACAGCAGGCCGCGCTGGCGCAGCAGCAGCAACAGATCCAGGAGTTGCGCGACGCGTTGCAGCGCCGGGATCAGACCGTGCAGCAGGTCCAGGCCACCGCGTCTGACGCAGCCGGAAAGGCGGATGCCGCGCAGGCCGCCGCATCGCAGCAGCAGCAAACCGTCGGCGAACTTAAGACCGATGTTTCCGACCTCAAGACCAACCTGCTCAACACCAGCATGACCCTGCAGGAAACCCAGAAGGCTATCTCGGAGCCGCCCACAACCATTCACTTCAAGGGCATCACGATTACCCCGGGAGGCTTCCTGGCGGCGGAATTTGTGCGCCGGTCGCGCGCCCTTGCCGCGGACATCAATACTCCATTTAACTCGGTGACCATGCCGGGTCATTCCGACAGCGACCTGTCGGAATTCTTCGGCTCCGGCCGCCAGTCGCGAATCTCGATGCTGGCAACAGGAGAGTTACCGAGCGCGAAGTTGAGCGGCTACTACGAGGCTGACTTCCTTTCGGCCGGCGTCACTTCGAACAATAATGAGAGCAACAGCTATCCGCTAAGGCAGCGCCAGGCTTTTGCTCAGGTGGCTTTCAAGAGCGGGACGACGATTACCGGCGGGCAGATGTGGAGCCTGGTGACCGAAACCAAACATGGCACAGACAACCGTTCGGAAGCGACGCCCCTCACTATAGACCCTGCATATACCGTGGGCTTCAGTTGGGCGCGGCAATACGGGCTTCGGCTCTCGCAGAATTTCGGCAACAAGGCGTGGGTCGCGGTGGCGGTGGAAAACGCACAGGCCACGCTCAGCACCCATGGCAACGCCGATAATTTCCTTGTCGGGTCAGCGGGCGCCGCCGGCGGAGTTTATAACGCGGCTGCTTCCGCCTCGGCAACGGGTACTGCCGCCAACATCGCCAACTATTCCTTTAATCCTTCCCCTGACGTAATTGCCAAGCTGGCTTTTGAACCCGGCTTCGGACACTATGAAATATTCGGAATCTACAGCCGGTTCCGCGACCGGGTATTCCCCTGCTCCGAAAATTTTGCCAGCGCTGCGTGCGGCAGCCTTACGGCGGCCAGCGCGGTGCAGGCTTTCAACAGCTCCAAGAACGGCGGCGGCATTGGCGCCAACGCCCGATGGTCGTTCGACAACAAGCACCTCGACTTCGGATTGCACTTCCTGGGGGGCGAGGGAATCGGACGCTATGGTACGGGCAGCCTGGCCGATGCCTCAATCCATGCGAATGGCAGTTTTGATCTGATCCGCAGTGCCCAGGCTCTGGGAACTCTGGAGTGGCATGGACCGAAGCTGGACGTTTATTTTAACGCCGGCACGGAATATGCTGGCCGCGCGTGGGATTACGATGCTACGTCGGGCAAGTATGTCGGCTATGGATCGCCCTTCTTCAGCAACTCGGGCTGCCTGACCGAAGCGCCGCCCGCTGTGGGCAGCGGCTTTTTCCCAGGCGGCTATTCCGGCAGCTGCACGGCCGACACCCGCATCCTGGTGGAAGGCACTGTGGGCATCTGGTTCAAGCCTTACGACGGGGCCAGAGAAAAGGTCAACCGCGGCCGCATCCAGTGGGGACCGCAGTTCTCTTATCTTGACCGCACTGTCTGGTCGGGCGTGGGCGGAGCTCCCCATGGAATCGACGGGATGATCTTCACCTCGTTCCGTTACTACCTGCCGCAATAAGCCGTACGGCAGCGAAAATAAAACTCCTGCGGAACGATTACGGTTTCGCAGGAGTTTTTTTTGTTTTTCTGTAGTGCGCTGGAGCATCGAGTTAGAACATCGACTTTAGAAGGTGAAGACGGGGCCGAACTCGTTTCGCCAGTTGTGAGCCTGCCGGGTGGTTGTAGGACCAAACTGCAGGTATTCAGGTTTAATCACGCCGCCGGCTTCGTGGTTGTTGGCGGTGAACGTGACAATGTAGCTGGCTTCGTGCACGAACGTCACCCACCTGTTGAGACGGTAAGTGAGCGACGCGGTGTCGAGGTCAGTGCGACCGAGGTGGTTGGCATGGGACGCTTCCGCGTAGTTGGCGCGGTCTGTGCCCCACAGCAAGTGGAGTACCCATCCCGCATTGGGGCCTTCCGGGTTGGCGCGGGCGATGCGGGAGAGCGGGAAGCTCATTTCGGCGAATCCGCCGGTTCCGCCGACGGGTTGGAGTTTAGCGGATTGAATCGGGGTGCCCTGGCAATTAATTGTGTTTGCCGGCTCACCCGCGGTGGTGGCACCCGTGCAGCCAAAAAGGATGGATCGTCCGCTTTCTGAAATGCCAGTCAGGGCGTTGTCGTTCGCATCGATCAGGGCACCCAGGTTGGAGTAGACATCGTTGAGTTGGCCGCCGAAGAAGAATCGCAGGTCGTTGCCGCGATAGAACTTGGCGTCGAATGTCACCCAGGGAGTAGGCAACTGGATTTCCGCGCTGTAGGCGTTCTGCGGATTACCAACCTGCATACCGGTGGGAAAGATCTGCTCCAGCGTGCACGTCCCCGACGCCTCGGGACAATTTGAGGCACCGATTATGCTCTGGGTGGTGTTGAATCCGACGTTGGGCACGGCGGGATTGTAAAAAACGGTCACGGGACAAGGCAGAAGCAGGCAGCTGGAAGATGTCTGGTTCGCGACCTGCGCTGCGTGAGGTATGAGTTCACTCATGCGGGAATGGTGGCCGCTGAAGATCAACTGCGCGGGCGCCACACCCCTCCAGTTGTGAGAGAGCGGGAACTGAAATACCACGCGGCTCTCCACTCCGGGTTGATCAGATTCCGCGCCCACTGCGTCACCGAAGCGCAGGTGCTGGTCGGTGGTGAGACCCGAGGTGCCGCCTGCCGAGAGGACAAGGGCAACTTCAGGCTGAATCTTCAGATCGCCGGCATGGAATTGCACTCCAGTTTTGAATTGCGGAATGCGCTCGTAGAATCCGCCCATGCCGACGCCCAATCCGGTGGTTTCAAAAAGAGCGGGCAAAGTGGAGGAACCAAGTAACGACCAATCCTGGCCGAATTCCGCGAACCAGGGCAGGCCGCCAATGGTGTGGTCAAGGCGCATCCAGGCAAGGCGGAGGGTGAACTGGTTGGAGCGCACCGAGCTGATGTTGCGGTTGCTGACGTCGGTGTAGTCGCCTTCAAAGTCGCCTTCCACGCGAGCCGTGATGGCGAAGTCTGAATGCCTCGGGACCCATTCCGTCTGCATACCCATACGGAAACTGCGGGCCTTCAGATGGACCTGGGGGTTGGTGGTGGGGGTAGCGGCGGTGGTGTCGCCCAGCAGGAGGGGGAGTGGCCAATCCTGGCTGCCGAAAGTGGCGCCGCCGCTGCCTGCGGTATCGGAGATGGCGCTCGCCTTATAGAAGCCATAGAGCTTCACATTGGCGCCGCTCCCGAGGTGAATATCCGGGATCATTCCTCCTTGCTTCGGTATCTCAATGGGCAACACGCGAACCGGGGCAACCGCCGGAATTATCCCCGGACCGCGCTCTGGGGTGGGGGGCGTTCCGGTGGGAGTCTGTCCAGCTTGCGGCGGGTTCTGGGTTTGGAGTACGGCGTTCGAGAGATGGACAGTGGCGGCATCCTCGCTCACGGGCGTGACCGTGTTGTTTAATTCCTGCTGGCTGATCAGGCCCTTTTCCACCAGCAGTTGAGCCAGGCGGGCATTGGCCTCTTCCGGCGTGGACGCCTGGTCGATGGTGGCGAGCTCGCCGGCGGACAGAATCCCTTTGGACTCCAGTAATACGGCGAGGGCATTGTTAGCGGGTTTTTGATTTTCCTGCTGTTGGGCCATGGCGGAAAACGCCAGAACCGCAACCGAAGTTAACAAAATGGAAAACGAGACGGCACGTTTCATGTTGGGACAGCCTCCGTGGAAGAATTTTTTGAGACCTGGGGCGAACGACAGTATGAAAGGTTCCCGTCAGTGCCTCTCCGCGCGGTGATTGGCATCACTGCTCCCTGTCACGGGATGAGAGCCGGCTTTGGCAGCATTCCTACAAACGCTTTGCAATCTGGTGACAGGAATTGCCGCCATTAGTCACTCTTGAGACCAGCGACCAGAACCGGATCTCCTAACTGGCACCAAAATAACGTCACCGTGCGACGCACCTAGATACTGTTACTGCGAGATCAATGTCAAGCTATTTCCCCTCGAAGAGCGGCGCAGATGTTGGCGTTAGCGTTACCGGGGGGCTTCCGGTCCCACAGAAGAGCTGCCGGTCCGGCGGTCCCATGCAGGCGGGACACCACGGTGGTAGCTTGCTAGGCCAGCGACCCGGCAGGCTTAGAGGCAGCGCCGCTCCGCGATTCAGGCAGAGGTGCTGGTCAAAACAACCGATTCATCCGTTCTTCTTCGGGGTGAACCTATTGTGAAATAAAATGTGGCACCTTTGCCCACGGCAGCCTGCGCCCAAATGTCGCCGCCGTGCCGCAGGATAATTCGCCGCACGGTGGCCAGACCCACGCCATTGCCCGGGAACTCCGCTGTGGAGTGCAACCGCTGGAAAGGCTGGAAGAGACGGGCGGCCGACCGCGGATCGAAACCGGCCCCGTCATCCTTTACAAAATAGACACTGCGGGCGCCGTTCCGGGTGCAGCCAAATTCAATCCGGGCGTGATCCTGACGCGAGGTGTACTTCCAGGAGTTGCGCAGCAGGTTCTCCATCACGATCCGCAGAAGACGCGCGTCGCCGGTCACTTCTTCCCGTACGGGCGCAATGAAGTCGACGTTCCTGTGGGGCTGGGTGCGACACAAATCCTCTACGATGGCTCGCGCCATGGCGGCAAGGTCGACCTCCTCGACGCGCATGGCGCTGCTCGTGACCCGCGAGAGATTCAGCAGATCGTCGATGAGACCCCCCATGCGCCTGCCGCTGGAGCGAATGTTCTCGACGATCTCCCGCATCTTGTCATCCAGCTTCGATCCATATTGATTAAGGAGCACGTAGCTGAAACCGCCGATCGCGTCCAGTGGTCCCCGCAGGTCGTGCGACACGGAATAGGAAAACGCCTCCAGTTCTCGATTGGCTGCGACCAGCTCGCGGGTGCGCTCGGCGACCCGCTGTTCCAGTTCGTCGTGGGCCTTGTAAAGCTCCTGCAACATTTCGTTGAAGGAATCCACCAGGACGGCGAGTTCGTCCTTCTCCACGGTCGGAGTGACGCGGATGGTGTAGTCCTTGTCGCGGGAAATCCTTTGCGCCGTTTCGGCTAGTTGAACGATGGGTTGAGCCACAGATTTGCGAAATGCCGAAGAAACCAGATTGGCCGCAAAAAGTGAAATGATGAGCACCGCAAACGCGATCAGGGCATAGCGCCTCAGCCTCCAGTCAATCTCCTGCAGGCTGGCCCTCAGGTATACGAACCCGACGGGCTTGCCTTCCGATATGATCTGCCGCACCAGAATCAGCCGGTTACTCTGGAACCAATAGCCCTCGACTTTCTCCGGAGGCACAGCCGGAACATTCAGAATGTCATCCCCCGGAACCGTTGAATATTGCGCGAGCGGTTGGCGGCGGGCGGTGAAAATGCCGGCCGAGATTATGTTCTGTGAGGTTCTTAAAGCGGAAAGAGTGCTCTCGGCTGCGGCGGAATCATTAAACAGGATCGCCGAAACGCTGTTGGAGCCAATAATCTGCGCCTGCGCCGAAAGGGTGCGCACCAGATTCTGGCGGAAGGTGATCTGATCGTAGGCAAAGAATCCGGCGGTGGCCAGCAGCAAAGCCACCCCGCTCACCAGCATGTTCATCATGGTGAGCCGGGTCAAGATCGATTTTCGACGTGGCATCGACATGATCAGCTTCCCGGCGCCCCTTCTGGAAACAGCTTGCTGGCGACTTTAAGCAATTCCGAACTGAACACCAGATGGCAGCGGTCGGCAGCGCGGCGGTTGATCTCAAATCGAATCTTGTCCTGCTGCCGGACCAAGCCGATGGCTCCGCCACGCTCGGCAAAATGCTTGATATCGCTGACGGTGAGCAGCCTCAGGATTTCCGCGGCGGCAAGAATCGGGCCCAGGCGGCCCTCCTCCGACATGCTCACGAAAAGGATGTTGCAGGCTTGAGCCTGCGCCATATTCGCCAGCCTCTTCACTTCGATCTTCCGGCCGCCGATACTTTCCCCGGTTACCGTGGCGTCCAGAACCTGACCGAAGGGGTCCTTGCCTAAGATGCATATCCCAAATGTTTCGGAGGCTTTAGTCCGGTCTGGCGGCCAGGTCACGAACTTGCCGAAGTTGTAGAGGTAGGCGGCCTCAAGCTGAGCTTCGGTGGGGCGCAATTCCTGTGCCTGAGAAAGATGGACGGGGAACAGGAGGAGCAAACTCAGGGCCAAGGCACACTTGCGGAAAAAGGATGGTCGAAGTGGAACAGGACGCGACCAGTATGGTGCATCCGCCGCAATGTTCAAGGTCGCCAAGTAATCTGTCCGTACACAGCGCGCTTGATGCCAACGTTTGGTCCAGGATCGCTGGCGTATTCGAAGTGATAAGGCTGAAAAAGATTCTGCCCAACGACCGAGAGCGTCAGGAAGGAACGCGCGCGCCATGAAAATTGAGCATCGCCGGTTGAATAAGAACGAATCATCAGGCTGGGCAGGGCGCTGACGAAGCGGTAGGTAAGGTCCAGGTTTAAAGCCTTGCCCAGAGCGAAGCCGGATTGCGCGGTGAGTTGATGGCGCGGACTCGATCCTGCAGTGAAAGATGCGGTTCCAACATCCAGCGAGTTGGCACTTTTTTTCAATTTCATCTCCAAATAGGAGTAGGAGGCGCGGAGGCGCCAGAAACTGGCCGGCCGCCACTCGGGCGCGAGCTCGAATCCGCTCGTGGTTCCCACCAGGCCATTACCGAAATCGGCGGGAAGCAGAATGTGCGTGGGGGCAGGATTCGCCTCGATGTATGGCGATCCGACGATGTCTTCGCTGAAAAGATCGCCGTAATGGTTGTAAAACGCCGACAGGCTAACATAGAGGCTCTCTTTGAAGAGCCGCCGGTAGCCCAGTTCATAGCCGTTAAGCTCTTCCGAGCGAAAGTTAGGATTGGCGTTGAAGCGCGCAAAAAAAGGCAGGCCCGTAGCCGGATCGGTACCGATGAATCCGCTCAGATAGAACGCTCTCTCTGCGTCGGAGGGAGTTCGCAGGGCGTGAGTGAAAGCCGCCCACAGCGTCTGTTTCCCGGTGGGGGACCATGACAGGCGCACACTGGGCTGCAGCTGAAAGCCGGTGTAGTTGGTCTTCAGGAGTTTGGTACCGACCGAAAGCGACAAACGGTCCTGAATCAGGCCGATCTCGTCCTGAAAGAAGCCGGTATAAAGCTCGTCCGTCCGGGTGGGCGGAAGAAAGTAGAGTCCGGAGACAATGGTGGGATTGTGGCCCCGGCTGGTTCGGGCACCGAGCCCCCAGGAAATCTGTTGCCGGCCGGGCAGGCGAAAGCGGTCCAGAAAATCAACGTCGAAGGTATCGCGATAGTCGGCAAAATTCGGCTCATGACGATTGGTTCGATCGTAATAAGCCTGGAGCTGGAGATCCCTTCCTTCACCCTGAGTTCGCCGCCAGCGCCCCAGGATGTTCCCCCCGGAGAGCATTTCCGTGCCCTGGAGCGTTTGCTGGTAAGGCGGGGTGTAACTGACTGCAGTTACGGTTTCGCCCGCGCCTTCACCATACATGTCGCCCTGCACGGTAAAGCTGTCTTGCTCGTTCTGCGAAAAATCCATGCGGAAGCCGCCCTGCACGGTTCGCCAGCTGTCGTAGTTGTTACCATCGGTATGAAATTCAGGTCCGCGATCAAAGGCCATGCCATAGACGCGATAGTTGAATGTGCTGCCGTTTCCGCCGCCGTATCGCGCATTAACAAAACCCTGGTCTACGTTTCCGCCGCCGGCGTTGACCATCGCCCCGTGAGTATCCTTGCTGCTCCTGGTGATGATATTGATGACGCCGTTTACCGCGTTCGGGCCCCAGATCGTGGCTCCCGGCCCCCCGATGACTTCGATTCGATCCACATCCTGCAACAACACGTTCTGCACTTCCCAGTAGGTTCCGGCGAGCAGGGTGGTGTAAACCGTGCGTCCATCGATCAGCACCAGCACGTTACGCGAAAGCCTGCTGCCGAAGCCGCGAATGCCGATCGACCACTTGTTGCCGTCGATGCGCGCAACCTCTACGCCGGGCGCCAGCCGCAATGCTTCCGGGATGCTGGTTACTCCGGAGCGTTCGATATCCGCCTGCGTGATCACATACACGGCCGCCGAGGCCTTCAACAACTGCTCCGGCACTTTCGAGGCGGTGGTGACCTCCACATTGCCCAACTCAGCCAGCGAAAGCTGTTTTAGGGGGTTGGCTGCTTTCTGATCGGAATCGGAGACTTCGGCGGCACCGGCCGCACACGCTAGCGCGAATAAAGCCAGCCCTGGAAGCGCGAGGGCAAACAGTAACCGGGTCGCCTGCTGCGCGCCCGCTATCAGTCTGGAGGGTTTAGCGGCGCCGATCATTCAGGTTTTGCTCGGGATGAATTGCGCATCTCGATGAGCCGTCCAACTTCGCTGACGATGCTTTCGGGAGCCGCTTCCGCCTTCTGCATCCACGAATCCACGATCGCCCCTTCTCCGGGGAGTGAACTGAACCCGGACAGCATCACAATGGGAGTTCGCGGGCGTATCTGCTTCATCCGTTCCGCGAGGGCGGTACCATTTCCATCCTTGCCGCACAGCCAGTAGTCCATTACCACGGCATCTACCCGAGACGAATTGAAGGCATCCATTGCGTCGCCCGCGGTTCTGGCCGCCAGCACGCGGTATCCCGCGGACTCGAACAGCAGGGTGCGCATTTTCAGCTGAAATTCCTCGTCTTCCACGCAGAGAACCGTCCTCTGCGCCCGCGCTGGGGGCTGCGCTTCGGGGTGAGCCTGCGAAATCACGGAGGCGACGGTGGAAAGCAAAATCTGCGGATCCTGCCCCTTAAGAACTCTGGCATTGATCAGTTGCAGAAGGGAGGGAGGTAGGGGATCGACGGCGGAAACGATGATCAGGGGCAGGGCCGGATACAGGTTACGCAATCTTTGCGCCAGCTCATCCCCGTTCATGCTGGGCATGACGTAGTCGAGCAGCACCGCGTCGACGACGGCCCCGCGCTCGAGAATGGTCAAGGCGTCTTCCCCGGAGGTCGCGGTTACAACTTCGTAACCGTTGCCTTCGAGCAGCAGTCTGCGATGTTGCAGAATCCCAGGATCGTCATCGACACACAACAGGCATTTTTTATCCACGAGAGTTGGCGCTGCAAACCCGAGCGGCCCATATTATTTGGTGGATGGAAGGAGCGACATACAGGCTTCCACTTATAACTAATCGGTAAACATCCTTTGAATGTTCAGCGGAGAATTTCTTTGGACAAGGCTACCCACTGGCAGGAATGTCGGGCTGACTGTGCCAGAGCCTAGCCGAGGGACTCGTGCCGTGCAGGTGCACAGGGCACTGGAAGGCTTAGTTGCGGCGCTTTCGCCAGCCACACAGGGCGCAGCGCGCCCCGCTCTCTATTATTCCCGCCCTCCGTCTTTTCACCTCCACATCGCTGCCCTATACTTGGCTGGGTTCAGATAAGCTCCAACAGCGGTTCGCGTTCTGTCGACCGCCCACTGATTCCATGGACTTCGACCAACTCCAGACCTTTCTCGAAGTGGCACGCCACGCATCGTTCTCGCGGGCGGCGGAGAAGCGTTTTCGCACGCAGCCCGCCATCTCTTCGCAGATTCGCGCGTTGGAGGACGAAGTTGGGGCGAAGCTGTTTGACCGCTCCGGCGGAAAGGTTTCGCTCACGGCGGCGGGCAAGGCATTTCAGAAGTACGTGCAGGATACGCTGGACGCGCGCACGGCCATGCTCGCCGCCCTCGCCGAAATGGAGCACGTGCCGCGGGGCGCGCTCACGGTGGGCGCGAATGAAGGCACCTGTCTGCACATTCTTCCTGAGGTCTTTGCCGATTTCAAAAAGCAGTATCCCGACGTGTCAGTGAACATCAAGCGCGCCGATTACGCGAAGATTCTCGAGTCGGTCACCGACAATTCGGTCGATTTCGGCGTGGTTTCGCTGCCGGTGAAAGACAACCGGCTTACCGTGGTTCTCATCCATCAGGATGAGCTGGTGATTATTGCTCCGCCGCAACACGCGCTGGGCAAGATGAAAACTGTAAATGTGGGAGACCTGGCCAAGCATCCGCTGGTTTTGCCCAAGGCCGGGCACACGCGCGATGCGCTCGACGACCTGTTTCGCGAGCGCGGGCTCAAGCCGCACTATAGTATGGAACTGGATTCGAGCGAGTTGCTGAAGCGTTTTGTGGCGGCCGGGGTGGGCGTGGGCTTCATCGCGCGGTCGAATGTGCAGGAGGACGTGCGAGCCGGAGTGCTGGCGGCGATTCCCATGGCAGACGCGCAACTGCGCCGCGATCTGGCGCTGGTGTTTCGCAAGGACAAGGCAATGAGCCGCGCCGCGCTGGCCTTCATTGAAATTGCCAAGAAACACAAATCGAATGACGGCGCGGCGGCAAGAAAGAAATAGGTAGGATCAAGCAGAATCAGACTGAGAGATGAGACTGAGTAAATAAGATCGAGTAGATGAAGAGATTCCCTTCCAGGCTCCTTGCGCCGCGTGTCTATTTCCTGCTCCTGATTCTGCCTGGCATAACGGCTAGCGCCCGGGGGCAGTCCGCAACGCCGCGGGTGACGCCGGCTTCCTCCTACAAACTGGTCTCGGTCACGGTGACCGGCAGCAAGCGTTTCACCTCGGAGGAAGTTGCCCTCGCGAGCGGGCTCCCCGTGGGCACGGTTGCACACGAAGAGGATTTCAGGAAGGCGGCGCGGCAGTTGGGGGAAAGCGGCGCCTTCAGCAACATCTCCTTCAGTTACACCTTTTCTGCCGCAGGCACCAAGCTCATTTTTCAAGTCACCGATGCGGACAAGTTTGTTGCCGTCCGGTTCACCGACTTTGTATGGTTCACCGACGAGGAGTTACGACAAAAGCTGCACGAGCGGATTCCCTTGTTTACCGGCGAGGTGCCTGTCGACGGGCGTTTGCCGGATGAAGTTTCAGATGTTCTGCAGGCCATGCTGGTGGAAAACGGCGTCCCCGGCCATGTGGAGTATTCGCGCAGCAAAGGCAAAGAAGGACAGGTTCTATCTATCGATTACAGCGTGGCCGGAGTGAGCATTCGCATTCACCATGCCGATTTCCCCGGCGCGGCAGCGGCCGAGTTGCCGCTGCTGGAGGCTGCCGCGGAAAGGATCACCGATCGCGAATACTCCCGCGACTACATGGCAAACTTTACTGACCATTCGCTGCTGCCGATTCTTCATGAGCACGGTTACCTGAAGGCCACGTGTGCGCCGCAGCAACCTAAGGTCGTCAAACTGGCGGCCTCGCAAATGGATGAACTGCAGCAACCGCGAACCTTTGTGGATGTCGCCTTTCTGATTATGGCGGGCAGCCAATACCGGCTCACGGGTTGGGAGTGGTTTGGCAATAAGGAGATCGCAACCGAGTCCCTGCAGCCGCTGATCCACGCCAAAGTGGGCCAACCGGCGAATACGATTCAACTCGAAGACGACCTGCGGGCGGTTCAGGAGCTATACGGTTCGCGAGGTTTGGTGACGGCCACGATAAAAGCGAAGGCTGAATTCGACGATGCCGCGGGAACGGTGGCTTTTCACCTCGATGTATCCGAAGGGGCGGTTTACCACATGGGCGACCTGGAATTTCGCGGCCTGGATAACGGTCTGACCGCGCGCCTGCGGGCGGTGTGGAAGCTGCGGGCCGGCGATATCTATGACGCCAGCTATCTCCAGCAGTTTCTGGAGCAGGCCAGGAGGCTGCTGCCTGCGAATCTGGATTGGGTGGTCGATCCGCATGTCACCGCTACCGCGCAAAACAGGACGGTCGACGTGGATTTGCAATATACCGCCAGGGCACCGCGGTAGCAGGCGGAGTACTTAATTCACAACCACGAAGGGCACGAAGTCGCACGAAGGTTAATTCGCAGGGTTAATTCGGAGGGTCCCTTTGTGCACCTTAGTGTCCTTCGTGGTTGTAGGTTTAGGACACCACCGGCTGCTTCGAAAAATCGGTATCGAGTGGCGAGTAGCGTTAGACTGGTAGGGTGGTTGGGAGGGCTGCGGCTGTTCTGGCTGCGATTCCGGGACTGGGCACGCGGCGGACGCTGTTCTTAGATTTTCTTCTTCATAAGGGAGGAAGGTTGTGACTCGATGTTCCCGGGTCTGGATTTTGATGGGGGCAATCATTGTTTCGATGGCTGCGAGTTTTACCGTCTATGGGCTGGCGGCGCGCCAGCAGACTTTTACCGGGGAAGTCGGCGACGCCATGTGCGGCAGAAAACACATGGAGGGAACGGCGGCAGAGTGCACCCGCGCTTGCGTCGGGCATGGCTCCAAATATGCTTTGGTTGTGGGAGAGAAAATTTATATTTTAGATACCAGCGACAAAGCCATCCTGGCTACGCTTGACCAGAAAGCGGGCGAAAACGTGACTGTTACCGGCACTCTGGATGGGGATACCATTCAGGTCAGTTCCGTCAAACCCAAATAAAAATGACTTTCTTCGGAAAGCGTGTTCGGAAAACAGAAAATTGAAGGCGTTGCTGTTGACACGGGCCAACTTTGTGGTACATTGAATCGGTTTTGCCCGGGCCCTCCCCCGAAGAATCCGGGCACGGTGGCGGGAAGCCGCGCCAGTGGTTTCCCGCCGCTTTTTTGTTCCAACCCGCGAAATTCATACTGCCTTTACAAACCATTGTGTTAAATTGTGCATTCTCAATCTCATAAACTTGAGTGCTGGAGGCTACTGCATTGGGCAAGGACATGGTTCCCAAGCGGATGTTTTTCACCAAGGGGGTTGGCAAACATCGCGAGCGGTTAACGTCTTTCGAGTTGGCGCTGCGGGATGCGGGCATTGCGGCGCAGAACCTGGTGCGCGTCTCCTCCATCTTCCCACCCAATTGCAAGATGCTGGCGCGCAAAGAGGGCGTGAAGTACCTGAGTCCCGGCGAAGTCGTGTTTGCCGTGGTCGCCGAGAATTCGACGCATGAAGCGCACCGGTTGCTCGCCTCGTCCATCGGCGTAGCCATCCCCGCCGACAAGAATACCTACGGATATCTGAGCGAACACCACTCCTTCGGCGAAACCGAAGACGCGGCCGGCGAATACGCGGAAGAACTCGCCGCCGAAATGCTGGCTACTACGCTGAACGTAGAGTTCGATCCCGACCGCTCCTGGGACGAGAAAAAACAGATTTATCGTCTCTCTAACAAAATCGTGCGCACGGCAAATGTGACGCAATCGGCGGTGGGAGACAAGCGCGGGTTGTGGACGACCGTGATCGCGTCGGCGGTGCTGATCTTCGACTAAAGCGCGGATGCTCGTGTGGGGACAGCCGCCTCGGCTGTCCGCCGAGCGCAGCGAGGTTCATGGGAAGGGCCCACCTTCAGTTGTGGCTCTTCCGCAAGCACAGGGTGCACACCAATCTCCGGTCCCCCTTGAATAACTACATATTTATAATTACAATTTGATGAGTGGAAGGTATACGATTCGAGTGGGATGAGGCCAAAAACCTCTCCAACCAGCGTAAGCACGGTGTGAGCTTCGAGAAAGCCAGCGCGGTATTTCTCGATCCCCTTTGCGTATCGGTGCAGGACCGCGTTGAGGACGGGGAACCGCGTTGGCCCACCCTTGGCATGGTCGAGGACTTGCTCCTTCTGACAGTAGCCCACACCGTTAAGGAAGAACTCGATGACGGCATTCTTATCGAGGTCATTCGCATCGTTTCGGCTCGACCCGCTACCCGTAAAGAGAGACTACGCTATGAAGACGAAAATGGTTAGCTACACGCCGGAAAGTCTACCCCGGTTGACTAAGGCGGATCGGGCCAAATTGAAGGCTCTGGCAGCTCGTCCGGACAGTGGGATTGATACCAGCGACATCCCCGAAATGACCGATGAACAGTGGAAGCGCGCCCGACGGGGACACTTCTATCGTCCGCGCAAGCAGCAGATTACGGCGCGCGTTGATGCCGATGTGCTGGCCTGGCTTAAAGCGCAAGGGAAGGGGTATCAGTCGCGGATCAATGCGATCCTGCGGCGCGAGATGCTGACCTCGGTCAAGGCCGGCAAGTAACAAGTGTCGTGGCTGACCGACACACCGCTACTCCGCTAGCGTTTCCCGCCGGAAACCGCCTGCTCCAGCCGGTCCGCCAGCCAGAGCTTAATCAGCGACTGGCTGGTGACGCCCAACCGCTGTGCCTCCCGGTCGAGGGACTTCACCATCCAAATTGGGAAGTCGACATTAACCCGCTCGGACTCGTTACCGACCCGCCGCGCTTTGCTTAGATCGAGATGTTCAACTTAGATCGAGATGTTCAACAATGTCCTCACCGGCGTCGAACATCCGATCAAGTGTTTTGGATTTCATATAAGGCCGCCTCCTTTTCGCGCGCCCGTCTTACCGAGATTAGCCGCACATTCTCACCCTCCAAAGGCGCAGACTGACCGGTTCGGATCCATGTTATACTTATACTTTAGTAACCCTCAGCCCTTCCCGATGTAACCTTCCTTTAACCGGCTTCCCCTATCATGGACTTGAGTGAAAAAGCCTTTTTAAAGGCGAGAGGAGTAGTTGTGGACAATAATACCCGAAGAAAAAAGCAGCAAGCACTGATGACCGAGTTGCTCGAAAGGAAGATTCGGCTACACGCGCAACATCTTTACAATCAGCGCCAAGAGGCCGAAGGTTCAGCCTTGCAAGACTGGGTTCAAGCGGAATCCGAAGTGTTGGCCGATAGCATTCTGGCGCCGGTGTACCGCCGGACGCGGCAGGATGATCGCATCCCGAGCCAAGCCGATCAGTCTGCGCGCGAATCCAGCTCTGTCTAGTCCCTCTAGCATTGCCACACAGTTGCGAGTCACCACCTCTGACCGTCCTTAAATTCTCATTTCTCGGAGTGACTCGCGCCTGATTGCTCCGTGCTCGTTTTTCGGGGATCCAGGCGCTCGAGACGCGCGTAAAGACTCAGAGTCGGATCACCGGAGTTCAGGAATGCCTGAATGACTTCCTGGCGGTCGGTCGCCGCTCTTCGCCCCGCAAGCAAGTCGTCGGCGGGTAGAAGCCACTCGATCCGGGTCGGCAATTGTCCGGAATATAGCTCCATGAAGCTCACGAAGCTGTTGATCACCTGTAAGCGCTGGGGCGGGGTGGGAGCCAGATCCATCAAGCCCTGGTAAAGAATGCTCTTCTCGTGAAAAACATCTGCTGGGGGATCATCCTGCGGTTGCCAGGCTTCGATTTCCGTCAAGAAATCGGTTAACTGCGATGACGGCGTGGAGTTGGTTTTCTCCGGCGTGTCGGATTCGTTCTCGCCCGTTTCCTCGGGACTACCGGCGCGTAGGTTTCGCAGCTCCGTCATCAGCTTCTTGCCCTCGGCACTTTGCCAATAGGGTGTGGCAGCGGGGGGCGCCACGATGCGAGAATTTTTCAGCTCGTCCGCTGCTATAGGCGCAATCTGCCCCGCCTGCAGATCGTGTTGAAACCGCTGATTGAAATTCCTGATGGATCCGGGAAGCGAATTCGCGTCCCCCTGGCCTCGCCCTCCGGCGCAATGCACATCACCGAAATTTGAGACCAGGTATTGCCGATAGGACCGCAGCAGAATGGCGCTGGAAACCTGTTTTTCGTCCAGGGCCGCAACCAGATCCGCGATTGCGCCGGAAGTCGACGCTCCCGGCCCCATGGTACCCGCCGCGAAAGAGCGCTCGTCGCCATGAAGTTGCAAAAGCACACCCGCGAAGGTATTCGACAACTGAGCCAGATCAGCCGGGGATAGCTGCGCCTCGACCAGGAGTTCGGCTACGGGCTTGACCTGCGCGTGAGATTGCAGGCCGCTGACAAAGGGCGAAAGCAGGGTGATGGCTCGTCCTTTTTCTTTGTCTCTTGGCGGCAAGCCAGCGCGCACAATCTTAGCCAGCGCCTGATAGAAAAGATCGAGATCGTAGGTCAGGCGCTCTTGGCAACCAACCGGAGCAAGTGCGGGAATTTGAATCTGATCGAACATTTCGCGCGCCCTGGCGGAATTCAGCGGCAGCAGGTCGATAACCGCGCGCGCCTGCAGCGAAACCTTATCCAGATTCAGGCGGTAGGCGCGCGCCAGCATCGCCGAGCGAGCATCAAACATATTTCCGCCCGGTCCGCCTCCGGCACGCTTTACCGGCAACTCCGCGCCAGCGGCCAAATTGAAGGCCTTGGTCAGGAGGGTGACTTTTGCGCCGGAGGTGGTGACCTTGCTCGATTCGGCCAGCCGGATCATGACATCCGCGCCAAACTCGGGTGGAACCGTCTCTGCTGCGGCAATGATTGCCTGCAGTTCGGGATCGGTTTTGCTTTTATGGCTCTGAGCAGTAGGTAGCTGGGTTTTCTGCGTCTGATTCGGAACCGTTGCGCTTTGATTCTGGGCGTTTTGGTTTTGCCCAAGCGCCGCACCCAGAAGGATCGAAAAAATGAAAAGCTTTTCAACGCTCACGCGGCGGCGCGGTCGCTCTCGATCCGGGAAAAGCACAACTATCTCCGGACCATCTTTTTGCCTTTTTTGACGCCGGCGCTTCCCTTCTTATCCAGCCGCTCGAATACTGCAGCGACGATCAGCGGAAGCCCCACCGTAGCATCCACGAATACTTCTCCGAACCGGCCTCCTTCGGCCGGAGGCACAAACTTGCCCCAGGAGATGGCCTCACTGTAGGGACTGCCCGACAATCCGCCCCAATAAACCGGCTCGGGACAGATGCGCAGACCATAGTGATAGCGCTTCAAAGGAACATTCTCGCCCAGGCGCCGGTGCCGCAATTCGCAGAACGGGCCGAACTGCTGCGACCAGTTGCGCGGCACCCCCCCGCCGATGGTGATAATCCCCAGCTTTTTCTGCCGCAGCAAGGTAGCCGCAAAATGCTCGAGATCTTCAAAGGGATCGAAACGTATCTTATGTCTCCCGGTGGATTCGCGAAAACGATTGTTCAGCGCCGTGTCCAGGCCCAGCTCCGAATCGCTGAAAGCGGGCACGAAAACAGGTACACCCTTCTCGTGTGCCGATTTCAGAATTCCCCGCTGATCTCCCGTGTGCCCGGCGAGATACTCTCCAATCGCATGGTTGAGTTTGTAGGAACACATAATTTCGTTGTGATCCCAGCCTTCAAGCACCGCCGACATGACTTCTTCCACATCGTCCAGATTCTGTTCGGGCTCCAGGGTGTCGTAGACGCGGTTATAACCCTGCTCGTAGAGTTCTTCGTCGGACACTTCAGGGTTGTAGCGGAAGTGAGCGCGTCCGGTCGCCTCAACTAAGCCGTGAGCCATCAGAGCGCCGGTGGAGACCACAGCATTCACGATGCCGCGATCGATGAGATCGGTAACAATCAGTCCCTGCTTTGCAACCGTCATGGCGCCCGAAAGGGTCAATACCACGAAGCATTCTTCGTCGCGGGCCATGGCCTCAAGCACGTCGGCAGCCTCGCCCAGTTGGCGGCCGGTAAACGCAGTCTTGGACATGGCGCGCACCAGGTCGTCAACCGACTTCACTTTGTTCAGGTCGAGCGGTTCCAGGGGGGTGAGCCGGTCTGCGATGGGATTGTGCAGACGGCGATCGACGCCATCGCCGGCGTGTACGCCGTGCTCATGCCCCGGCGCTTTCCTGGATTGGGGATGCGAACTGCCATGATTGCCTTGTTTCAAACCTGCCTCCAAACTCCCATTTCTTATCAATTGAGCCGACACATTACTTTACAGGAAGCCCGCGTTACACTGCCATCATGCCCGGCAAGCGGAAGTTCGAGGAGCAACTCGCCGCACTGGATGCACTCCGGAAGCTGGAGCCGAAGGCGCGCGTCGAGCCGCTGCGCAAGGCGCTGGGGCACCGCAATAACTATGTGGTGGCGAAAGCAGCAGATATTGTGCGGGAGTCTGAGCTTGCCCAGTTGACGCCAGAGCTGCTCGCCGCCTTCGACTGTTGCTTTGACGATCCCGTGAAGAGCGATCCGCAATGCTGGGCAAAGAACGCAATCAGCCGGACACTCGCTACATTCGAGCACCAGGATGCCGGCGTCTTTCTACGCGGAATGCGTCACCACCAGCACGAACCGGTCTGGGGAGGCAGTTCCGACACGGCCGGAACCCTGCGCGCAACCTGCGCGCTGGCGCTGGTGCAGTGCCGCAGCGTGGCCGAACCTGAGTTGTTGACGTATCTGGTCGATATGCTGGGAGATAAAGACAAGGCGGTTCGCGCGGAAGTGGTGCGCGCTATCGAGCAGGTTGGATCACACCCCGCCGCGCTGCTGCTGCGCTTGCGAGCCATTCTCGGCTCCGATGAACCCGAGGTGCTGGGCGCGTGCTACAGCAGCATTCTGCGGATCGAAGGGGGCAGATCGATCCCCTGGGTCAGCAGGTTTCTTGACTCCGGCGATGACGCTGCGGCCGAAGCCGCTCTGGCCATCGCGGCCACGCATTCTCCGGAAGGCTTCGAAGTTCTGCGCGACCGCTTCAACGAAGAACACGATCCGTGGTTCGGTTCGGTATTGCTTTCCGCGATCGGTCTCACGCGGCAGGAGGCGGCGACCGGTTTCCTGCTCGATCTGGTTCGAGGCGAATCGCTGCACGCGGAGGCGGCTATCGGAGCCATTCTTCGTGCAGCACCTTCCCCGGAAGTTACGAAGCGCCTCGAAGAACTGGTCGCGGACAACCAGCGATTGTCCCGCGCATTCGCCACGCATCGCAGAGCAACCCCATAAAAAGTTTCGCTGAGCGCTGAGAGCTGAGAGCCGAAAGCTGACGACGATCATCCAATGCTATATTGATCGACGGAGAACGAAACTTTGTCCCTGGATAAATTTCGCGTGGCGCTGGTGCAGATGTCGTGCGGGCCGGAGCCGGAACAGAATCTTCTGAAGGCCCTTGACCGCGTGGCTGAGGCCGCCGGAAGGGGCGCGCAGGTCGTGTGCCTGCCCGAACTATTTCAGACGCAATATTTCTGCCAGCGCGAGGATCATTCGCTGTTCGATCTGGCGGAGCCGATTCCCGGACCGGGCAGCGAAAAACTTTCCGCTGCCGCCCGCCAGAACGGAGTGGTATTGATCGCGTCGCTGTTCGAGAAGCGCGCTCCGGGTATCTATCACAACACGGCCGCTATCTTCGACGCCGATGGATCGCTGAGCGGGCTGTATCGCAAGATGCACATTCCCGACGATCCGCTTTACTACGAGAAATTTTATTTCACCCCCGGCGATCTGGGATTTCGCGCGCTCGATACCAAGGTGGGCCGCGTGGGTGCGCTGGTGTGCTGGGATCAGTGGTTTCCTGAGGGCGCGCGTCTGACCGCGCTGCAGGGTGCGCACGTGCTGTTTTATCCCACCGCGATCGGCTGGCATCCCGCGGAGAAAGCGGAGTTTGGAGTGGCGCAGCACGACGCCTGGCGCACTATTCAGCGTGCCCACGCCATTGCCAACGGAGTTTATGTGGCTGTGGTAAATCGCGTGGGATTTGAAACCGGCAACGTTCGCGGCAAATCGGCGCCCGGCCAGGGATTGGAATTTTGGGGTGCATCGTTCTTCTGCGATCCCTTTGGGCGCGTCATCGCCGAGGCATCGCATGATCGGGAAGAAATCCTGATGGGCGATGTCGACCTGAAAGCCCTGGAAGATATTCGCCGAAACTGGCCCTTCCTGCGCGACCGAAGAATCGATGCGTACGCCCCGATTTCCAATCGCCTGCTGGACAAGTAAGCACCATGAGAGGCCTTCGTGTCCGTAGATCGAACCATACTTTAAGCCGCCGCGTATTTTCGAAAGCGCTTGCGGCGGGTGTATATCGCATGCCCGCGGAGTGGGATCCGCACGACGCCACCTGGCTGGCCTGGCCTCACTATCACGGAGACTGGCCCGGCAAGTTCGAACCGATCCCGTGGGTCTACACCGAGATCATCCGCAACCTGGCGCGGCATGAGCGGGTTGAATTGATCGTCAATGACGCTGCGGCGGAACGAAAAATCCGTAAATTGCTCGACCGTGCGAACGCGCCCCTGGAAAATGTTCCCTTCCACCGCTGGCCCACCAATCGCGTGTGGCTACGGGACTCGGGATGCATTTTCGTGGTGGCGGCAGAGCCGGGCTCTGCCGGGCAGGACGGCCCCTTCGACTTCGCTCAGGGCAGGCTTGGGGAGCTATCCCCACACAAATCTGAGGCTCTCGCCGTCAACTTCCGCTTCAACGCCTGGGCCAAATACTCCAACTACCGTCACGACGACAAAATCGGCGGCCTGATGGCGAATGCCACTAACGCCGAAGAAATTCGGCCATCATCTCGCGGTACCCGCATCGTGCTCGAAGGCGGCTCCATCGACGTCAATGGCTGCGGCACCATGCTCACTACCGAAGAATGCCTGTTGAGCAAAGTCCAGCAGCGCAATCCGGGCATGGCGCGGGAAGATTACGAAAAACTGTTCGCTGACTACCTCGGCGCACCGCACGTAATCTGGCTGGGCAAAGGCATAGTCGGAGACGACACTCACGGTCACGTGGATGACTTCACTCGCTTCGTCGCGCCCAACACAGTTGTGACTATGATCGAGAACAACCGCAGAGATGCCAATCACAAACCGCTCGGCGACAATCTACAACGTCTTCGCGCAGCTCGTGATCAAGCGGGCAAACCGCTTAATATTGTCGAGATTCCCATGCCCCGTCCGGTTATTTTCGAAAAGCGCCGCCTGCCCGCCAGCTACGCCAATTTCTACATCGCCAACGGAATCGTACTCGTTCCCGTCTTCAACGATCCCAACGACCGCATTGCCCTGAACACTCTGGCAGAGCTGTTTCCCACGCGCGAAATTGTGCCGATCTATTCCGGCGATCTCGTCTGGGGACTTGGCACCATGCACTGCATGACCCAGCAACAGCCGTCGCGAAAGCAGCTCTCAGCTGTCGGCTCTCAGCTTTCAGCCAAGATCTGAGCATTGCAGACGAGAATTGTCTGCCAGGGGTCTGCCAAATACACGAGGCGCACTGGAGGAGAAAATGCTGGCGACGGAAGAAGGTCGGTTAGGTTTTGCTGACCGGATTCGACCACGTGGCGTCGCCTTGGGCACAACAAAAGCGGGCCCGTATGTGGGCCCGCTTCTGAAAAGCTGCAGGACTGTTTACCGGCCGGGGCCGGAGGGCGTGCTGCTTCCGGGGTTCGAGCCGGGGTTCGAAGTGCCAGGGTTAGAGCCGGGGTTCGGAGTGCCGGGATTTGATCCCGGGTTAGAGGTACCCGGATTGGTCGATCCGCGGTTAGGCGCGGAGCCGGGGTTTGAGGATCCCGGAGCGGTCGGGGTACCATTCGGATTCGTTCCCGGGGTTGTGTTGTTCGGGTTGGTAGTTGGCGGCTGAGTGCTGTTATTAGGATTGTTGGGATCAGTCGGGTTCGATCCCGGCGTATTCGCAGGCGGCTGCGCCCCAGTTGGCGGCGGAGTGGTGCTTCCGGTCGGGGGTTGGCCTGTGTTGCCGGTTGGCGCCTGCCCTGTGTTTCCCGTCGGAGGGGTTGATGGTGATGTCTGTCCCGGTGTGGCCGTGCTCCCTGAGGGGGCGGTTCCTCCCGCCGGAGCATGTTGCGCAATCACCCAGGTCGCGCATAACAGAAGCACGGACAGTAGCATGAATTTTTTCGCCATAAGAAAAGTCTCCAGCATTGAATTTGTGTGTTCGATTTCGACGCGGGCGGAGCGCGCCGGAATGGACTCTATTGCAGTGTGCGCCACAAACCCGAGAGACAATATCCGGCGGAGGCCTTAAAGGATGAAAGGGGATGCCTTAGCGCTCCTGCGCAGCTCGCAGATAAGTCCGGTTTTGGTGAGCGCGTGACGCGAGAAAATGAATAGCTCGGGATCTACTCCGTTACTTCAATACCACCGAGCCGCGCCCGAGCGATGAAACAGTATGGGGAACGTCAGGCTGAACCGATTTTCCCGCGGGCTGGGCCGCAGTCCACGCCTTGCTCAACTGTTCTCCTGCAGACATTTTCCCCAGCAGATTATCCAGAAACAGCGAGGTGTTCGATCCCAGCCGGCGCAGCGTAAGCACGACATTGATCTTCAGCCCCCTGGTCTGAAAACCCGCGTCGTAGGCCTCCTGCGGATTGTCGTTGCCAATCCACAACAGCTTCACTCCCGATGCGACCGCCGAGGAGAGCAAGTCCGAACCCGTGATGCGATCGCCTGAAGCGTCAGCAATGACGCCGCGGTTATCGACATCGCAGAACAGATGCAGAATGTCGTACTGGTGGCTGACCGCGCCGCGCAACTCAGCCACCGAGGTAAATGTGGCACTCGAAGCCGCCGGATAAAAGCGCTTGTAGACCCGCAGGTCGGACTTCAAGTGCTCGTCGAAACTGGTTCCGAGCTGGCAGACCAACACTTTCGAGCCGGTGACTTCGTCTTTGCGGAAAGAATCGAAAATTCCCATGGGGTTGGGGCGGTGATCGTTCGGGTTCTTACTGCTTCTCGCTAATCCGGTTTCTATTAATCTGGGAAGGCAGTCACTTCTTATATTGTGTGGGCTGCGGACCTTTTTCCAGCATCTCGCGATCCCAAATGGCGCCTTCGCGCGTGTAAGCGGCGAGCTCGAAATCCTGGGTGAGCTCAAGCGCGTCCACCGGGCACGCGTCTTCGCAGAGACCGCAGAACATACACCGGCTCAGGTCATAGGTGAAGTTGGTGAGTTCCTTGCGCCGGGTCTGCTCGTTGCGGGCGCTGGAGACGACAATGAGATGCTCCGGACAGGCCAGCGCGCACAGATCGCAGGCAATGCACATGGTTTCGTCGGTGTCGGGATTGACGTTGAGGCGCGGCGCGCCGCGATAGCGCTCCGCCACCTGCGGCCGCTCCATGGGATATTGCTCGGTATAGATTTCCTTGGGATCCTGATAGCGAAAAGTAACCTTCAATCCCTGCAGCAGATCGATCAGAAAGATTTTGCGGAGCAGATTCGGCATCCCCATGACGGGGTTAGCATAACACTTGCTGGTTGCCCGCTGCCAGTGCGTGGCGAATTGGGTACCGGTGAAATTCCACGCTGCAACCATTTTTCTTTGCGACCTTGGCAGCAATCCTTAAAACTTTGCGGCTCAAAGCTTTTGACTGCAGCGCATTGAAACGACGCGATGATCCAGCACGGTTGAGATGAAACTTTTCCGTCCGGCCCTTCGTATCTGAAAGCCAGAGGATGTTATGCGAGCCTACCTCTCCAGATTGACGCCGAAGACCTTTATATTGCTGGCCTTGCCGCTGCTTGCGATCGCTTACTCGGTGGTCACGATGGTTGTACCAGCGGTCGTTCATGCCGTAGTGCCAGACGTGGTACGGTCGGTACTGAGCCTGATCTGATCGCTCGCGGTCGCAGTGATACCCTGCTCCCTGGGCATTCCGCGCCCGGCGATTACACAGGCGAGACCATGATTGGTGATGAGCTGCTACTGAAGAGCTGCTACTGATGAGCTGCTACTGATGAGCTGGTACTGATGACTCACGAGCACCGAGCGGCTACCGACGAACTTTGGATGGAGGAGGCGCTGCGCAGCGCTCAGCGCGCCCGGGAAGCAGGAGAAGTTCCGGTTGGCGCGGTGGTGGTGTACGAGGGAAAGATTATTGGCCGTGGATGGAACCGGAGCATTACCGAGTCCGATCCCACGGCCCATGCCGAGATCATCGCGCTGCGCGAGGCGGGCGCCCACGCTGGTAACTACCGTCTCGAGGACTGCGACCTGTTTGCTACAATTGAACCGTGCGCGATGTGCGCTGGAGCGCTGGTTCACGCGCGGATCAAGCGGCTGGTGTACGGCGCCAACGATCCGAAGGCCGGGGCGGTGAAGTCCATGATGCACGTGGTAAATCACCCGCAGTCGAACCATCGCATGGAGGTTCGAGGCGGCGTGCTGGCAGGCCGGTGCGCGGAATTGCTGCAAACGTTTTTTAGGAATCGGCGTTAATTATTGGTCGTCGGTCGTTGGCCGTCGGCCGTCGGTCGTCGGCTGTTAGTCGTCGGTCGTTCGTCGTCATGCTCTGCCATTCCGACTCTGAGGCCGGCTAAGGGAGGAATCTGGCTTGACTGGCAACTGGTACTGGCAATCGGCGACTTCTTCCGGAGAGGTGCGTGAGCGGTTGAAACGATCCGCCTCGAAAGCGGACATACCTTAACGGGTATCGTGGGTTCAAATCCCACCCTCTCCGCCATATTTTGTCACCGGAGGTTCCTTACCTGGATGCATGAGCGTCGCCACACTTCTTGGAGGCACCTCCCGACATTCTCATCCTGGATAGGCCGACTGCGGAGTTCGGCTAAATTTTGGTGAGGCAGAGCTGACGGCGTAGAATAGCGATTTCAAGGGGGACTTTATGGCAACTACGCCGGTCGACCGTTCTGAGCATGCGGCAGCTCAAGGCCAAGAACTCATCAGCTTCGAGGAGGCCATGGACAAGCTTTCACGCGAGGAGCGCTTTCGCGCGACGGTTTATTCCATGAATACGCTGCTGGTGCAGAAGGGAATTTATTCGCCCGAGGAATTCGAATTCCAGTTCCGGCAGTTCGCGCAGAAGAATCTGCGTTAGCGGTCTCGCTTGGGTGGCTTGCCTTTGACGTCGCTCCACTTTGGCATGTGACATTTGGGAGAGTGGCAGCGCTCGTGGGCGCCAATCTCGCAGTTGGCACATTCGCATTCACACCAGAGTTCCGCCTTTCTGCTTTCCGGCTTACCTAGTTTCTTCATCGACGCCCACTCCGCGTAGAAGTTTCTACACAGATATTAAAACTGTCGATGTGGGAATCATAGGTCCGAGCGTCTACGCTCCGACCAATTCCCTCTTCTCGCTGGGCTCGTACTCCACGATATACCCCGCCACGGCGCTGGCTGCGACCGTTAAGGGCGACGCCAGATACATCTGTCCCGGACCGCTACGGCCGGGGAAGTTGCGGTTCTGGGCGCTGATGGCCACCTGGTCGGAGCGCGTCGAGACTCCCGGCCCGGCGTTGATACAGGCGCCGCAACTGGGCTCAATCACGGTCGCCCCCGCTTTCCGGAAAACGTCGAGATAGCCTTTGCGCAAGCAGTATTCGCGGGTCTCCTGCGAGCCGAACTGAATGTAGAACTTCACCGAGCCGGCAACGCGCTTGCCCTGCTTGAGGGCATCGGCGAGCACGGCGGCATACATATCCATGTCTTCGTTCTTGCCCGCGGTGCAGGTGCCGCCGTAAGCAATCTCGACCGGTACCGGCGTGTTCAGTTCGCGCACATACTTTCCGTTGCCGGGGTCGCCGGGAGTGGCGACCATGGGCCTGATCTCCGCCGCATCGAGTTCGATCACATGCGCGTACTGCGCATCGGGATCGCTATACAAACCTTCGATCATCGCCTCGGCTTTCTTGCGATCCATGGCGCGCCGCTCCACCAGAAATTCGACCGCCTTTTTGTCGGGCGCGACAATGCCGGTGAAGCCGCCGATCTCGGCAGCCATGTTGGTCATGGTGGCGCGCTCATCCACGCTCAGCTCTTCGATCGACTCGCCGGCATACTCCATCACCTTGGCGAGCGCCTTGCCGCTGCGCACGTAGTCGAGGCTCAGAATTTTCAGGATGAAATCTTTTGCCGTGACGTTCTCGTGCTTTTTACCGCGAATGACAATGCGCACCGACTCGGGCACCTTCACGCGCACGTCCTTCGTAATCCAGCTGTTGAAGACATCGGTGGTGCCGATGCCGAACGCCACGCAGCCAATCGCGCCCACGTGCGGGGTGTGAGAATCCGATCCGATGTTGAGCTGTCCCGGCAGCGCGTAGCTTTCCAGCACGATCGAGTGGCAAATGCCCTCGGAGCCTTTGCGATCTTTCAACTCTCCATGCAGCTTGATTCCCTGTTTGGCGGCAAAATCCTGCTGCTTGAGCTTGAGCTGGGTCGCCAGATCGAGCAGGCCGAGCTTTTTCTTTTCCTCGGAAATCACTTCATCCAGAAACGTGAGATGGTCGCGGAAAAAGATAATGCTCGAAGCGTCGTTGACCCTGGCATCCTTGCCCACGTAGCGCTCGAAAAAGATCGCCGCCATGGGCGTGACGTACTCGTGACTGAAGCGCAAGTCGGCCAGCGCAAAGCCAGTGTCGCCCGGCTTCACCGCGGCCACTCCCACGCCGCCCTTTTCATTGATCATGTGCCGCGCAAAAATCTTCTCCGCCAGGGTCATGGGACGTGTGGAGCGGGCGCTCCCACCGGCCGACTCTATCGGCGGCAAGAAAACCTTGCCCTGCATCCGCGCTACATTGAACGGGAAAAGTCCGCCGTACTCGATCACTTGCCGCGTGATCTCATCCTCACCCCTGGTGAATTCGGCGAGAGCAATTTCTTCGCCTGCCCGAATCTTGTCGATCAGGGAAAAATCCGTAGAAGTAAGCACGCCGAGGTTCTGACAATTCTGTTTGTAGATGCGCTCAATATTTTCCGCGATCACCACCTTGATGCCCGCGCACATTTCGGCATAGGGCGACTGCTCGCGGCTTGAGCCCTTGCCGCGCCGCTTTCCGCTCACGGCGCACACAAATCCGCCGCGCTTCACATCACTGCGGCCAATGGGCGTGACGCTGCCGCACTTCAGGCCGAGGTAGGGAATCTCGCCCAGCGTCTCGTCAAAATAAAAGCAGTAGTGCGCCGGAGTGATCTCGTCGGTCGAAATGTCATCGCGCAGCTTGGGGTTGTTCGCCGGGTTCTTCGTATCCCACGGCAGATCTTCGCCCCCCAGTTGCCGCTTGATGAGTTCGGGGTCTTCGGTGAGAAAAAGAATGCGTCCCTGCAGCCGGACATGGTCAGGCCGCTTTTCGATTTTGCGTTCGAGAAGAGAGTTGATCACGTTGAACCCACAGAAATAGAAGTGAACTAAGACCGCCTCAGCGGACAATATCAATTGTAGTGGGTTGTTGTGTCCAGTGGGGGCCTGAAGCCGGATTCCTATTCAGCGTCATCCCCCGACTGGGCCACCATCCCGAAATACCGTTCCCCGCCGGATCGTTTGCGTATGTGTACACCTACATGTACGCTATCTCCATCGAAGAGACCACACTTATGAGCACCATTAAAGTGGGGGTCCGCCAGTTCCGTGAACAAATCGCCAGTTTTCTGGAGTCGGATATCCCTATTGCGGTCACCCGCCGCGGCGAAACCCTCGGGGTCTACGTTCCAACCCGCAGGAAGCGCGCCAAGGCAGCCGACTCCCACGACCTGAAGGCGGCCGCCGAGCGTCTTGCTCGGGCACTCGTGGACGTCGACGAAGAAGAACTGGTAACGGAGTTCAAACAGATGCGCCGGCCCGGCAAGCACGTCAAATACTGACATGATTGTTCTCGACGCGAATATCCTGATCCGCGCCGTTCTTGGACGCCGTGTTCGACAGCTAATTGAAACTTATTCATCGCGCGGAGTCCGCTTTTTCGCACCGGATGTAGCCGGCGCGCTCGCATTATCCTGTGGAATTTGGACTGAGGATGCCGATTTCTTTGGGACAGGCGTTGCGGTGTGGACTTCAAGTCGCGTCGAGATATACCTGAGGTCGCAGCGGACAAATGACCCAGGGCAGAGGTAACCGCCTCCCAGGATCTTTTAGCCCTTGTAGGCTCGGGGGTCCGGCAACGCTTCCAGCCCTCGCCCTGCGAAAATGTCCGAGAACTCGCGCTGCAGTTCGTCGTGGATCAGCCCATTCGAGGCCAGGGTTTCGCGGCTGTTCAGCTCGAAGGGCGAACCGTCGAAGCGGGTCACTTTGCCTCCGGCTTCCTCCACGATGAGGACGCCAGCGGCAGTGTCCCAAGGATTGAGATTGAATTCCCAGAAGCCGTCGAAGCGTCCACACGCGACTGTGCACAAATCGAGTGCTGCAGAGCCGGCGCGGCGGACCCCATGCGAGCGCAGCGTGATCTGGTGATAGAAATAAATATTCGGGTTCTTGTGCCGCTTGTGGCTGGGAAATCCTGTGGCCAGAAGGCTTTCCTTGAGCGTTGCCGTTTTCGAGACCTGGATCGGCTCGCCGTTAAGTTGCGCGCCTCTTCCCTGTTCCGCGGAAAATAATTCGTCGCGCGTCGGATCGTAAACCACTGCCGCAATGCGTCGGCTCGATCGTTCCATGCCGCGCTTTTCCAATCCCCCTCGCTTTTCCAATCCCCCGCGCTTTTCTAATCCCATGGACACGCAGAAGACTGGATATCCGTGAGCGAAGTTCGTCGTGCCGTCGAGGGGATCGACGTACCAGCGATATTCGCTGCCCTGGTCGTTCAGTCCCTGCTCTTCGCCGAGGACATCGTGATCGGGCCACTGCTGCGTGATGCGCTCACGAATCAGCTTTTCCGAAGCGCGATCGGCCGCAGTCACAAGATCGGCCTCGCCTTTATATTCGATTTTGATGTGCTGCTGGAAGTAATGGATCAACAACGCGCCGGCTTCGCGCGCAATGGCCGACATGGCAGGCAGAAAGCTATCGTGATTGGATGGAGGTTTGGTCACTGGGCTTTCGGGCTTCGGGCTCTCGGCTTCTTGCCTATCCGTGGATCCTAAAATACAGTCACACACCCGCTCGCCGACCGGTAAACCGAAGGCAGAAAGCCGAGGGCCGATAGCCCGCTACTTTTTCTTCCCGCCGTCCTCGGCGATATACATGATCTCGTGCTTAAAGATGAACAGGTTCGGTGCGCCTTCGCGGGTGAGCCGGACCATGTTCTTGTCGTAATATTCAATCCAGCCGGTCACCGTCTGGCCATCCATGAGCTTGACGGTCACGGCTTTTTGCTTCTCGCCCAGTGCCTTGAGGAAACCGGCTTCCTCGAAGGTATCTTCAGGAGGCGGGGTCCGGCCGCGCTTGGCATTGGGGCTTGCTTGCGGGCGAAAGGTCATGCCTGCATTCTACACGGAACGATTTTCGTTCCTGACTCAAACCCTCGACGAACGGCGCGACCATCTGATATGACGCTCGATAAGCTGAAGACCGGCGAAGCTGAAGCTAGGGGCCATCATCTAATGAAAACAACTTGCAGACTCCCTCAGCGGCTGAAGCCGTCGTCGTTGGCACGTCTGGGCGGCGCGGCTGAAAGCCGCGCCCTTTCAAAACGACTTAACAGATGGCTTCTAAAAGCTGATGCGCAGTCCAAACTCAAACAGCCGCGGCGCTCCCAGGGCATACGTTCCCGACTGAAAACCGGCGCGGAACGGGGTCAGGGCTGATCCCGGCGTGATGCCTCCAACCACATTCGGGGCCAGCAGGCCATTCTGCCCCGGCAGCAGCGACGCGCCCGGCAGGTTCCCCGGCAGGAATGCGTTCCAGAAATTGAATGCATTGAACACGCTGGCGCTGGGCTCAATGGTTATGCGGTCCCTGATCTTGAACGGGTAGGAAGCTCTCAAATCCATCGACTTCAGCCACGGGATGCCCGTAGGGTAGGCCACGACGGAATTAAGCGTGGGCATGACCCATCCCAAGGCAAACATGTCAGTGGGGGTCATAACTTCCGGACCGGCGATTTGCCCCGGACAAGAAAAGACATTGTTGGGGGAGCCGGTGACACTGCTCACCAGGCACTGCCCGGCAGGCGTGAACTGGTTGGCGAAATTGTGATTGTAGGAGGTGATCACGCCGTCGAGATTGTTCACGTTTGTGCTGGTTTCAAACTGCCCGGTCTTGGTTCCCGGGAGTGGCTCGGGAGCGCCGCGCGAACCCAAGCCCGCGCCCAGCCAGTCGCTGGCAAAGATTTCGCCGCCATGTGTAAGTTCGGGGAGCAATAGATTCTGCGGCAGCGGGCTGTAGAAATGTCCCACAGCGCCGAACTTAATGCCGAGCGGCAGGTCGAAGGTGCCGCCGAACGATATCTGATGTTTGCGATTGAGCCCGTTCGGCCCGGTGAAGCGCGTTGGATTGTCATTATCGGCGGCAAGATTGATCAGGTCCTGATCCTGCTCCTGGCTTTCGAAACGCGACAGCGTGTAGGAAACCTCGAAGTGGGCGGATTTCACGCCGTAAACCGGCTTAAGAATGCGCTGCACGACCTTGGCCTGCAGGCCGCTGTAGAGCGAGCGGCCGTCGGGAAAAAGCATGTCGACTCCTCCCACGGTGCCGCGATTGCCAGTGATGGCGTTTATGCCTGGAAACGCGCAATAAGAGCAAGGCGCGCCGCCGGTGGTCTGCAGGTTCGAATCCAATCCTGCGGCTGAGTAAGCCGTTTGCGCGCCTGCCTGCCCCAGTTTCTGGATCATGCACGTGGCCTGGTCCAATCCAGCCGCGCACCCATTGGCCAACTGGGCGGCATCGCGGGCGGCAACCGCGTTGGCCTGATTGAAGCTGCGCGCGGCGCCGCTGTGGTTGATGTCCTGGCCAATCAGGAAATGTTCGCCAACATTGCGGAGATAGTCGATGCTGAGGATTGTCCCCGGATAAATCTCCTTTTCGATACCAAGATTCATCTGCCACGAACGCGGCGTGCGGTAGCCGGGATAGAGAAGATCGTAGTTTGGATTCAGGGCCGTGAGCGTGGTGCCGACAAAGCTTGGATTCGGCTGCGGGCCGGTGAGGCTTGCCGTCGCCGACTGATACGCCCCGTTCAGCGCCAATATCTGGGGCGCGACGGCGGCAATCGTTCCGCCGCAGAAGTTTGGCGAAACCTCCAGCACTCCCGTCGTAGGATTCGCCACCACCGTTCCGGCCCCGCCTGCAACGGTGGTGCCTACCGCTCCGGGACTCGTAGGCCAAACGAATGGGTTGGGCACGGCTCCGGTACACACCTGCGGAGAGGCGGCGAAAATCCCATTCGCGAGCCGCGCCGGCTGATCGTAAAGAGTGTTAATCCCCAGCTGGTTTTCGTAGAACAAGCCGGCGCCGCCGCGAATCACGGTTTTACCGTCTCCCCCGGCGTTCCACGCGAATCCCAGTTGTGGCGCGAAGTTCAGGCCGGGATTGCGAATTGCGTTTCCGTAAGCGGCGCCCCATTGATTCAGATCAGGCAGTCCGCCCAGATTGCTGTCGGTGCGGCCGGTATCATGTACGTATTGCAGGCCGTAAGTCACCGTCAATTTCGGAGTGGCCACCCATCGATCACTCACATACATTTCAATACGGTTGTCGGGGTTCAAAGCTCCGGCATGAAATCCAAAAGCGCTCTTATTGGTGGCGGCGCCAAGCCCGTTTCCTAAAGTTACAAAGTCCGCGGGATAAGACGTGGGATCGGAGGACAAGGAATTACCGATAGAGGTTGTGCCCGCCTGGGGAAACGCCGAATAGGCTGCCAGGCGCGCCCCCTCGATGCGGTCGAAGGTTAATCCATAGCGGATGACATGCTTGTCCAGTACACGGGAGCCGTCGTATTTCGCCAGGGCGTTAGATTGCTCAAGTTGGTGCGGGCCGAGTCCACTCGGACCTCCGCAATACGCGCCCCCAGCGCTGAGCGCGCAACTGCCCGATGTAGACGCGCCAAGGTTGATGCCCAAGCCCGGAATCGGATTGTCGACGGCGCTCAGCCCGCTGGTAGCATCGTTCACCGAACTGTGCAGCTTGAGATATTCAAAGCGCAGGCTGTGAGCGTAAACGCCAGTACGGAAGTCGGCCCCCAGCGCGTTGGTCAGGGTGTTGTTGATGCTGCGTAGCCGCTGCGTCGAACTGGCCGCGCCAAAGGGGCGGTCATCATTGTTCTCGAAAAAATTGAGGCGATAGAATGCTCGCGTGCTGCCCCGCATGTTCCAGTCCACGCGCTCATCGGTGGCAAATTCGCGGTAGGGTTCGGAGAGACTGGCACCCAGCCCATCGAAGGGAAAAACAAAGGGTTCGGCAGCGGTCAGGTTCTGCTGGGTGCGCTCGGCATCGGCGAACCAGAAGACTCTGTCCTTGATAACCGCCCCACCGGCGCCCGCGCCAAACTGTTCGCGCTGAAACGGGGATTTTGTCGCTCCCGGCAATGCGGCCGCACCCTGGTTGCCCCGGAATGTTCCAAACAATTCGCCATGCAATGCGCCGCTGCCCGAGCGCGTAATAACATTTACCGCTCCCGACGAAGTCAGCCCGGTTGAAAAATCGAGCAATGACTGGGCAAGCTGGAATTCCTGGATTGCGCTGGCGGGAATGTTTTGCGTCGTCGCGCCTACGATCTCGTCGCTGATATCGAGTCCATCCATTGCAACCCGCGGCGCGCGCCCGTACCGGCTGGTGATGGAAATGGAATCAATTCCATTTTTGGTCGGATCCAACACTCCGCCATCCTGAGTCTGCACCCCCGGCTCAAGCTGCGCTAGATCAAAAACATTTCGACCGTTGATGGGCAACTGCTCCACCAGGCCGGCGTTAAGCACACCCTGCACGGTGGCTTGTTCGATGTTGACCGTCGTACCGCTCTGAATTTCTCCCGCCGGCGGCTTTTCTGTAGCCACGTGCATGGTCACATCAGCGCGAGCGGCATTCCCGACTCGAACCGATAACGCCACATGCGCCAGAGTGAATCCCGTGACGTCAATTTCCAACTCGTAGCTGCCCGGTTGAAGGGGCCCGGATGAATACAATCCAGCAGCGGAAGTGGTGACGCGGCTCACCGCGCCCTTGGCCTTGTTTCTGATTTCTACCCGGGCATTGCCGATGGGCTTTTCTTGCGGATCGGTAACCACGCCAACAATGCTGCCTGTACCCACGGTCTGGGCGGTCAGCACTGCGGCCGGAAAAACCATCACCACGGCAGCCAAGAAACACAGGGCAGCAAAACGCTGGGGACAATTAGCTCTCAAAATTACGCGCCTTCCCTTCGTAGTCTTACCGAACCTTTTCCAGCATGGGCAAATTGCTTCCGCCAGCTCTGGGTCTCCGCTGCATGTCTCGTTTTATGACGGATTCACGAGCATACCAAAATGCACGCGATGTTTGCCGACGGGCTCGTTCAAAAGTCCGACTTCGTGGTGTAGTAGCCGGCCCGGTGCCGCACGTGGTATGACGACGCATCATCCCGCCCGGCAACCGCGACCTGAATGCGCCGGAACTGGGAATTCGACAACCGCTGCGAAGGATAGTAAGCCAGCAGGTATTGGGTGCGCAGTTCCTCGCTGATCTGGTGAAAGGCATCGTCGAGCTGCGCCGTCGAGGTCGCATAATAATACTTGCCGCCCGTGTCTTCCGAAAGCTGGATCAGCGCATGTTCGCCGCCAGTCTCGCGACCCGCACTATTCTCAATGGGAACCACGATGATGCTGTACACCAACGCCTCGGCCTCTTCGGCGGCGCGCACCGCCTGCTGGTAATTGATTCTGCTGATGGTATCGCCGCCATCGGTAATTAAAACCATGACCTTGCGTCCCTGGCGCCGGTCGAGAGAGCGCGCGGCGAGATAAACAGCGTCGTATAGCGCTGTGGCTGCGCCCAGGCGGATGTGGTCAATTCCCTCATCAATGCGCTTCAGGTCTGCAGTGTAGGAAGTGGATTGCGAAACCGCTTCGCTGAAGCCAAAGACCGAAAGCGCATCTACTGGCCGCAGAATACTTCGCGCAAAGCGCTTGGCTGACGCCTGCTCCAGCGGCAGATCGTGGCGAGTGCTCAGGCTGGTATCGATGGCCAGGGCGATCGAAAGCGGCAGGGCCGATTCTTTGTCAAAAACGGAGATGGTCTGATCGCGGCCGTCTTCCAGCAAGTGAAAATTTTCTTTCTTCAGCCCTCCCACGGGCGCGCCCTGAGGGTCGGTCACGGTGACGTAAACATTCACCAGCCTGACGTTGACCTTGAGGGTGTCTTCCGGTTCGGTCGCGGGTTGGGTCTGCGACGGCGGCTTCTGCGCTGGGGGCTTCTGCGCGTAAGCCGCGCAGGCCAGCACCAGCAGAATCACGGTAAGGGATATTCTCATTCGTAGAAAAAATGTCGTTGGTCGTTGGTCGTTCGTCGTTGGCCGTTACTCGTTCGTTCTGGGGCCCGCCGGCCAAAGCTTACTGCCTGCAGCGGGTTGGCCGACGACTAACGACCAACGACCGACGACCGGCAGCCCCAACCCGCTCACTTAGATGCGTCCCCTGCCGGGGGGCTGCCTCTACCTGCGGAACTTGGCCGCGAAATTTCTTCGGGAAACGGTTCGCCATCGGCCCAGACTGCGCCGTCTTCAAAATATTCTTTCTTCCAGATGGGCACGGTTCGCTTGAGGGTATCAATCAGCCAGCGGCAGGCGTCGAAAGCGGCCGCGCGGTGCGCCGAGGCGACCACGATTAACACGCTGATTTCGCCGATCCCCAACCTTCCTAGCCGGTGTACGATGGCCACATCGCGGACCCGGAATTGTTTCAGCGCGCGCTCGGCGAGATCGTTCATCTGCCGCAGCGCCATCTCTTCATAAGCTTCGTAGTCAAGATAAAGCGTCCGCCGCCCGCGAGTCTGATTGCGAACCACGCCTTCAAATACTACTGCAGCGCCATCCTCGCCGCGCTTGATGTCCTCAAGCACGCGGTGCGTGTTAATGATTTCGCGCGTGATGGAACAGTAGCGCCGGCGTCCCGCTGGCTCTCGGGAGGACTTCGTGCCGTCGCCGTCGGAGCCTCCACTCACCGGCGGCAGCAACGCCACTTCATCGTCGACCTTGAGCGCAGTGTCGCGCCCGGCATATTCCTGGTTCACCGCTATCGCAAGCGAAGCCATCGATTGGCTGATTCCCGGCGCCTCAACCATATAGTGAGCAAGCACGTCGCGCACCGCCGAGCCCTCCGGCAGATCAAGCGAGTCGCTGGACTTGCCCGCCAGTTCTTTCAGCATCCCGAAAAATAAAACGCGCACGCGCATAGGCCAGTGCCTGCCGCCAGTTTACCGCGAGCAGGTATATCGGCTCCACGGTTGGGTACACAGACCAGGTTTCCGATTGAGGAATTTTCGAGGCGGACTGGGTACCGGTGCCCAGCAGTCTTCTCTTCCGTGATCCCCAGGTTACGAAGGCTTTGCCCGCAAGCCTAGCCGCATTGCTCGTTCCTCCCTGCGATGCTAGGCTGCGAGTAGGAATGCCCTCTTACGCCACCTCCATTAAACCCGCCGTGAGCGCCCGCGCGGCCGGCTGGCTGCAATCGGCATCGGCCGAAGTATGGGCAAAATTCCTGCTGGCGCTGGTGGGGCTGGGCCTGGCCTTCACGGCGGCAATATTTTCCACGGCCCTGAGCGAGGCTGGCCATCTTTGGGGTTCGATCGTCCTAGCATCGGTAGCCCTGCTGATGGCTGCGTTTGTCGGCCTGGTCACCGTGCCCTATCTGGCGCGGCGCGTGGCCCTGGAGCGGCTGCGGCAAAGCCTGCATTACGAAGTTACCAAGGCCGGCGTGATCTACGTGCTGGTCACGCTGGTGATCGGCATTGCGGCGCTGAACACGGGCAACAATCTTCTCTACATTGTGGTCGCAGCCATGTTGGCCGCGATCCTGGTTTCCGGCATAATTTCTGCGCTGATGCTACGCGGGCTGGCGCTGGAGGTTAGCGTGCCCGATCACGTTTTCGCCGGACGGGCGGTTCCGGGACGGGTCGTGCTGGCCAATCCTCGCCGCTTCCTGCCTTCCTTTTCGATTCGCGTTGTGCCCGCAGGCCGCGAAAAGAAGCCGCGCAAGCAGTGGCGCTGGGAGCGCACAACTTTTTCCTTCCCCCTGAACCGCAAGCCGGAAAAGCAGTGGCTGCACGTGCGCGACTGGCGCGTGCAGCGGGTGCAAACGACTCCGCCCACGCCGGGAATTTTCGATGGCATGGTTTACTTCCCTTACCTGCCGCCGAAATCCGCTCTGACCGCCGATATCGACCTGCGCTTCGATCGCCGCGGGCGCTACTGCGAGTCCAGTTTTGGAGTGGCGACGCGCTTCCCTTTCGCCTTCCTCATCAAGACACGCTCTGTCGCTCTGCAGCGGGAGATTCTGGTTTATCCCCCGGTCGAGCCGGCGGAAGAACTTTTTGCCATCCTGCCGCTGGTGCGGGGCGAGTGGGAGAGTTTTGTGCGCGGCCGCGGCTCCGATCTGTTCGCATCCGCGAATATATGCCCGAGGATTCGGCCCGCCATGTGGACTGGAAGGCGACCGCGAAGTCGGGATCATTGAAGGTGCGCGAATTCAGCCGCGAAGATGAGCGCCGCCTCTGCATCGCCTTCGACAATCCCGCCACTGGGGCTGTTCCTGAGCAGGCGTACGAACGCGCGGTAAGCCTGGCCGCGTCACTGGCGTGGCATTTCTCTTCGCAGAATGCCGAAGTTTCGTTTCTGCTCTCGGGCCACAGCCGCACTACCGACGTGCATGAGTTTCTGACGCGGCTGGCACTGATCGAACCTCAGGGCGATCCTTCACCCCGAACTCTCGTTGGGGAGAAGTTAGCGGGCCAAGCCCGGCCTCACGATATTTTGACCGACCTGGCCCCAACCGGCGGGGAGTACAACATCATCCTAACGGCGCGACCTCGAGAGAGCCTGCCCCCGGCGCTGTGGGACTGCGCCCATTTGATATGCATCGGAGAAGGCCTGCCTGCCCCTATGGCCCGAAAGTAACGTTACTTTCGGTTACCTCAGTACATTGAACGATTGGACCAAAACCTTTAACTTCCTCTTATATTATTTCTGTCTGAGAAAACCGGCCGCCTCCTCCACGCCGTGATCGACTGGCCGGATTTGGAGGAGGGTTAAGAACCGGGAAGCTCAGGGCGGTTGCGATGAGCGAAAACGTCAAAATCCTCTATTACGCGCTCTGGGTGCTCCATCCCATCCTGCAGACGGTAATTGCCGTGGCCATGTTCCGGCGGCGGCAACATCGCGCCTTCCGCTACTTTTTCGCCTACATCGTCGCTCAGATTTTGACCTTTGCCATCGTCTTTCCCGCTTACCAGTACAGCCACTCCGTGGCTTTTTACGCTTCATGGATCAGTACCGCGGTCAGCGTGGCTTTGGGCTTCAAGGTGATTCACGAGGCCTTTCTCGATGTCTTTCGTCCCTTCCATACCCTGCGCGATCTGGGAACCGTTTTGTTTAAGTGGGCTGGCCTAGTGATGCTTCTTGTGGCGGGGGTGGTTTCGGTTTCTACGAGTTCATCCGACACCATGCCCTGGGTGCAGGCGATCCTGACGGCGCAGCGCTGCGTGCGCATTATTCAGGTCGGCATGGTGCTGTTCCTGCTCGCGTTTGCCCGCTACCTGGGAGTAAGCCGGCGACAGCACAGCTTCGGCATCGCGCTGGGGTTTGGAACTTTTGCCCTGGTTGAATTGACCCTGATCGCATCATGGGTCGGCGATCACCTGGGGGATAACGCGATGAACCTCATCAACATGACCGCGTACAACGCCACCTTGCTGATCTGGCTGGGCTACATGCTGATGAAGAGCCCGGCGCGCGAGGCTGGAGCAACCCTGTTGCGGCCCCAGCGTTGGGAGCAAAGCCTCTCCGACATTCAGCACCCCTTACCCGCCGACTCGCTCATTCCTATGTTCGAGGGGATGGTCGACCGGGCATTGTCGCGCACTCCGCCAACTGGTCCGGCGCCGACCGATTCAGATGCAGTTAACTCCGGCGCACCGGGAACCGTTCTTCCCATCAATGCGCTCAACGTTTCTGCCCTTGCCGCACGACTCGGTTCCAAGCGCTAGAGGCTTGTCAGCGGCGCGGGTCGTCCTGCCCTTCTCAATTCGCGCAGCCTAAAACGTCCGCTCCGGGCCCTTGCAAATTCAGCATGAGTCGGGCAGTCTCGTAGTGCATGATCTGGAAATCTCGACCCAGCCGAATTGTGTCCCTCTCACGACTGTTTCTTTCCCTGGCCGCATTTGCGTTTCTGGCAAGCCAGTTCGGGCGAGCCCAGACCGGTCCTGAAGAAGGCGGGAATGAGGTCCAGGTGTGGACCGGCGGTGGGTACTCGGTGCCGGGGGGAACATCTCAAACCGGAGTTTTTGACGCTGGTTTCCGGTATGGATGGGTGCTTTCGGATCCGCATCTGCCCGGGATATTGCGTGGCCAGTTTGAATATGCGCTTGATGCTGTGCCCGTGTATGTGATTTTTCAACCGGCGAATACGGCGTACGGAGCGGGATTCAATCCGCTGGGGTTAAAGTGGAATTTTGAAAGGCGCGGGCGGTTCTCACCTTATCTGGAGCTGGGCGGGGGGGCGATCTTCACCAACCATAATGTCCCGACCTATACCAACACGGTGAACTTCACGCCCAGCGCCGCTCTTGGAACCCACGTCCTTGGCGAGAAATATAACTGGAGCGTCGAGGTGCGATATCTGCACATATCAAGCGCAGGGCTGGCGTCACCGAATCCGGGGTTGAATACGGTGCAGGTGCGGCTGGGCGTAGGAAGATTCTGGAAGAAGTAAATGCGGGATTCTAAAAAGCTGCGCCCGTGAGTACAAACTACTGCTTAAAGATTTTCCCGTCCTTCATCACGAATTGAACGCTCTCCAGCATGCGGATATCGGTCAGCGGGTCGCCGGCGACGGCGATGATGTCGGCATATTTTCCCGGCTTGAGGGAGCCGATTTCGTTCGAGCGGCCCAGCAGGTCGGCGGCATTGCTGGTTGCTGATTGAATGGCCTGCATTGGCGTCATGCCGTATTTCACCATGAAGGCAAATTGCTTGCCGCTGGTTCCGTAAGGACAGACTCCGGCATCGGTACCAAACGACATTTTTGCTCCCGCGGCCACGGCCTTGCGGAAATTATCCCGCTGAATCTGGCCGAGTTGGGCGTCGTGCTCCAGAAAATCCTTAGGCATTTTGCCCAGGCGGCCTTCCTCCTGGATGCACTCTTCGTCGTAGATATCCATATCGAGATAGGTGCCGTGCTGCCTGGCCAGCGCGATGCCATCATCGTCGATCATGGTGGCGTGTTCTACCGAGGCGACTCCCGCAAGAATCGCGTTCTTGATCCCCTGCGGAGAGTGGGCGTGAGATTCCACGCGCAGCCCAAAGTGGCCGGCTTCGTCGACTGCGGCTTGTAGCTCCTCCAGGGTGAACTCCTGCGATTTCGGATTGCTGCCATGCGTCAACACCGCCCCGCTGGATAGAACCTTGATGTGATCGACGCCGTCGTGGGCGAGTTGCCGGATGACCTTGCGAACTTCCCATGGACTGTTAGCTTCGCCGTAGTGCATGTCCCAGGGCAGCGTGATGTCGGGAGCAAGGCCGGTGTCAGCACCCGCGCCGCCGGTAATCGTGACATAGGCTCCGGCTACGAACATGCGCGGACCGACGATGTCACCGCGATTGATGGCGTCGCGCAAGGCAACATCGCCCAGGGCGCGATACGTTCCCACATCCCGCACGGTAGTGAAGCCGGATTCGAGAGTGACCCGCGCGTTAGGCACAGATTCAAGCGCGAGTTCGGCTGCGGTCTTTCTGAAGATCCCCATCGGTTCGGAATCGTGCTGGCCGTCGGCGAGATGAGTGTGGCAGTCGATGAGGCCGGGAAGCACGGTCATTTTCGTGAGATCGAGAATCTTCGCATCGGCCGGAATATTTACATCGCTGCCGACAGCCTGGATTTTTCCGCCGCGAATGAGAATGGTTTGGTTGGTGAGGACCTTGCCGGAGTCGGAGTCAATCAGTCGCCCGGCCCGGATAGCGGTGGTTTGGGCGGCCGCAGAAAGTACGAGCGTACAGCACGCGACGAAAACGATCAGAGATTTGAGCATGGTATTGTTTATGAAATCTAGTCCGATGCGGCGGATGCAATTTCCACCCCACGCTTGAGATCGGCGGCGAGCAGGCGGTGAAATAATTGTTCTCCAGCCTCGCGGCGGACCGACAGGCGTCCCGCGCGATACGCGCGCGACTTCAGACCGCGCTGCACATCTTCGCAGATGCCCAGATCTTCCTCCTGTACGCGATTGCCCACATCCACCGACTGCTCGTTATAAGCGCGGCGCGCATCGCTGACGTCGGCAAAATAAAAATCGAAGATGACATGGCAATGATCGACATCGACGGGGATTACAAGATTTGTATCCATGTATCCCTCGTAGCAGTTAATCATGAGATTCGGGTGCTGCCAGAAATAGCGGGCGCGATCGCCTTTACGGGTTGACCCCGTCGCCGCATCCTCGTCGGAGGAAACCATGGGACTCGATTGCAGGCAGTAACGGTCTTCGTTCTCGATGGTGTACTGCTTGTAGTCGAGAACCGAATTCAATCCCTTGTGCAGGTGCGGAACGTGATAGCCGCCATCGAGAAAGTTGTCGACGAAAACCTTCCAGTTGCAGCCGATATCGTATGTCCGGCGATCGAAGTAATGGAGTTTGCCGATGCCGAGAGGCGAGACGCGCCGGACCAGGCCGCCTAGAAATTCAGCCAGCGGCGCGGCCTGAGGGTCGAGATTGATGAAGACGAAGCATTCCCAGGTTTCGACTCGTATGGGAACCAGCCCATTCTGTGCGCGATCGAAATTCTCCACACCTTCGAACTCCGGCATGCCTTTCAGCGAGCCGTCGAGGCCGTAGTTCCAGCCGTGATAGGGACAATGCAGCAGCGCAGCCTGGCCGCAGGGCTGAGTAACAACCGCCGCGGCGTGATGCCGGCAAACGTTGTAGAACGCGCGGAGAACTCCGTCGTTGCCGCGCACCACCACGATAGGTTCACCCGCCACGGTCGTGCTCACAAACTGTCCCGGCGACTTTACCTGCTCGATGCGCGCCACCAGTTGCCAGGTCCTGCCGAATACGCTGAGGCGCTCCAGTTCCGCGATGCGCGCATCGAAGTACCACGCGGCGGGAATGGTGGAGGCCCGCGCCAGAGGTGCGCGCTCGTCATAACTGGATAAGATCTGGCTGATCGATGCTTGCATGATTGCCGGCTTCCTCTGTCGTTGGACCAAGTCGTTGAATCTGACTTCGGACCCTCTTGGCTCAGTTACCTCGCTCGCGCGCTTATCTCGACTGTTTTGCGTTTCACCAACGGGTGGGCGGTGACTTTTTTCACTTCACCAGGCTCCTGAACATCATAAAACCGCGCGGCCCCGACGGCGCGCTGCAAGACGGTCAGGAATTGCCGGATGCGGGCCTCTTTCTTCTCCGGGATTTCGCCTTGCTTACGGAACAGGCCGGGATCAAGTTCGGCGGTAAGCAGCGCGTCCTGAAAGCGCTCTATCGTCCAATCGACGATGGAGACGATCATTTCAATATCCAGATCAGTCCGCAATTCGCCACGCTCCAGCCCGAAGCGCACAAAAGCCACCGTGCCGTAAGGATCTTCGGCCACGAGGAAGCGGTTGATCTCACGCTTCAAAACCAGATCAGTGCCGTAATTGCCCAGCAACGAAATACGGTAAGGGATCCAATCTTCGTGCAGCAGGTGCTCGGTCTGGGCCAACCAGTAAAAGAGCACCGCAAAAAAGCCTGCGGCGCGAACCTCGGCGGGTGCATCGAGATATTTCGACAAACCTCGAACAGCGCGCTTGTAACACTCAAAAAAAAGTCCATCTTTACTGCCGAAGTGCTGAAAGATAGAACCCTTGGCAATGCCCAGCGTGGCCGCGATGTCGCCCACCCGCGCGGCGTGGTAGCCGCGCTCGGCAAAATGCTGCATGGCGGTTTCGACGATACGTGAGCGCTTGGCCTCCGACCGCGGCCGCGGAGGGATGGATCTCACGTAGCGTGGAGAAGTGAAGGGATTGCTGCCGATTCCGCTCATGAATGACTCCAAGTCACGGAAGCATACTAGAGCGGATTGTAATTTTCAACTTCATTTTTAGCGGCTCATGGATTAAATTGATTCCGCAAGAACCGGGCCTGGTGACCATCAGTCACGCCTGATGAAACCGCACTTCAACTCGATCTACGACGCCCTGATCGTGGGGGGAGGCCACAACGGGCTAACCGCCGCGGCCTATCTTGCCCGGGCCGGCCTCTCAACCCTGGTGCTGGAGCGCCGCGAAATTGTCGGCGGATGTTGCGTGACCGAAGAAATCGCACCCGGCTGCCTGGTTTCCACCACCTCTTATATTGCCAGCATGTTGCGGCCGGAGGTGATTGCCGACCTGCGGTTGGCCGACCACGGCCTGCGCATGGTTCCATGCGATCCCGCGATTCAAGTTCCCTTTCCCGATGGCCACGTGGTTCCCTGGTGGGTGAATCGCGAGCGGGCGAAAGCAGAGTTTGCGAAGATATCCGAAAAAGATGCCACCCGCTTCGTTGAGATCGATGACCGTCTGAAAAAGCTGGCGCGCTATCTGCAGCCATTTTTCATGGAGCCTCCGCCGGAGATCGATCCATCGTCACTCGGCGGCTGGACCGATCTGCTTCGCGTGGGAAAACGTTTTCGGGGGATCTCCAGCGCCGAGATCGCGCAACTGATCTCTTTTCTCACCGGCAGCCTGGGTGAGTTTCTCGATCAGAATTATGAATCGGAAAAAATGAAGACGCTGTTTCTGGCCAACAACGTATACGGCAAGCATGGCGGTCCATATCAGCCGGGAACGGCGATCGGGCTGTTGTTTCATTTGCTCAGCGGTGGCGAGCATGAGCTGCAGGGATTCTCCGGCCACGTGATGGGCGGCATGGGATCGATTACCCAGGCGCTGGCGGCGGCAGGACAAAAACTCGGCGTGGAGATTCGAACCTCGGCTCCCGTCGCCCAGATTGAGGTGCGAAACGGTCGAGCTTGCAGCGTTGCCCTGGAAGATGGAACAGAGATTCGCGCGCGGATGATTCTTTCCAACTGCGATCCCAAGCGCACTTTCCTGAAGATGATTTCGTCGCGCGAACTGCCGGAAGATTTCCTGTTCGCGGTGCGCGGCATCAAGATGGATGGCCCCTGCGCCAAAGTCAATCTCGTGCTCGGCGAAGAACCGAAATTTACGGGCACCCCGGCCCACGCCACAGCGCTGGAGCGCACCTTCTACACGCTGGTTCCATCTCTCCAGTTTGCTGAGCATTGTTATGACATTGCCAAGTTTGGAGCGATCCCAGAGGAGCTGTGGGTTGACTGCGTGGTCTCATCCAATGCCGATCCCTCGCTGGCGCCGCCGGGAAAACACATTCTGACGTGCTTTGTGCAATACGTGCCTTACAAGTTGCGGGAAGGCGATTGGGATGGGAACCGCGAACTGCTTGGCGATCGCGTGGTGAAGAAAATTGCCGAGTATGCGCCCAATGTGCCAGGCGCAATCGAAGCGCGGCAGGTGCTCACGCCCCTCGACCTCGAGCGCACTTACGGATTGACCGAGGGCAACATTTTCCACGGCGATTTGCGACTGGAGCAGCTTTTCTTTATGCGCCCGGTGCCGGGCTGGGCACAGTACCGCACGCCGATTCGGGGGCTTTATTTGTGCGGAGCGGGAGCGCATCCCGGCGGCGGCGTGACCGGCGCGCCCGGACGCAACGCCGCGCATCAGGCGCTGCGTGATTGGAAAAAGGGACGATTCAAAGAGGCGGCGTGATTGAATTCGCACACGAAATCGCAACAACCGAACTGCAGCAAGCAAGGAGCGACCATGAAGAAGAAAGGTATTCTGGAGCGATTGAAGGAAGGCCCCGTATTGGGCGATGGCGGGTATCTGCTGGAACTGGAGAAGCGCGGCTGGGTGCGCGCGGGTCCGTTTACTCCTGAGGTTGCGCTTACCCATCCCGAGGCCTTGCGCGAACTGCACGTCGAATTTCGCGAGGCCGGATCGGAGGTGCTGCAGGCTCTGACCTTCTATGCCAGCCGCGACAAGCTGGCAACCGTGGGGCTTGAAAACCGGCTCGCGGAATTGAATCGCACTGCGGTGCGCATTGCCCGCGAGGTTGCCGGGGATCGCTGTCTGGTCGCGGGAAATCTGAGCCTTACCTGGATGTACGAACCGGACAGCCCTTCGGCAGCGGACCGCGTCCGCAAAACATTCGACGAGCAACTCGCCGTGCAGGTGGATGAGGGAGTGGATTTCATCATTGGCGAAACTTTCTCGTGGCTGGGTGAAGCTTTGATCGCCGTGGAGCGGGGAAAGAAAACCGGATTGCCGACGATGGTGACGATTTGCTTTGAGAACAAGAACGAAACCGCCGAGGGCAAAACCGCGGCAGATGCCGCGAAAGCGCTGCTCGATGCAGGCGCGGATATTGTCGGCATGAACTGCCTGCGCCCGCCGGAGCACATTCTTGCCCCCATGGAGCAGATGCGGAAGGCGGTATCGGGCTACCTGGCCTGCCAGCCAGTCGCTTATCGCACGCCCAAAGAAAAACCCGACTTCACCAGCCTTCCCGAATTTCCCTACGCCTTAGATCCGCTGCAGCTTACCCGCAAGGAAATGGGCGATTATGCCAAGAATGCTCGCGATCTCGGGATCAACTTTATCGGAGCGTGCTGCGGAACCGTGGCCATGCACATTCGAGAAATGGCGCGCGTGCTGGGCAAGTTACCGGAAGACTCGCGCACCTGGAAAAAAGGTGGCGAGAAGCCCATGTCGGCGTACGAATATTACGATCACGACAATCTGAAAGTCGGAGGGGCAAAATAGTCTACGGAAGGAACGGACTTTTGCAACTCGAGCAGGCCCGGAGCGAGCCTGCTCGATTTATTTATCTTTATTTATCATTTATCAGAGATCAGCCCACGTTACGTATGCCCTGTGGCTCGGCATGGACCAGCGGTTCATCCACCAGGTGCTCACTCAGAAACCATACTTGGAGTTCGTTGGTGCGGAGCACGTCGCTGACTACCAGGTCGTTGGTTCCGGCATCGCCCAGCTTGTCGGCACGCTCGGCCAGCTTGCGGCAGTTGCCGATGATGACCTGGTGGGCATCCAGAAGGCGCGAAATCTGCACCGGCACTTCTTCCCGGCCTCGCGGTGGCCGCTCAATGCGCGTGGTCTCAGCCACGTCCGCCGCCATGGCGATGGATATTCCTCCCAGTAGCTGAATCCGCTCGGCGATGGTGTCCACCAGTTCGGACTGTTCTCCGTAGTGTTTGTCGAACAACAGATGAAGCTGATAAAAGGTCGGCCCCGCAACTTGCCAATGCGATTTCTTATAGAGATCGCGCAAGGTCATGGTATCGGCCAGCATGAGATTCAGTTGCTCGGTCATCTCCAGCCGCACGGGCTCTTCCAAATCGAGCGGCAGCATGTGGGAAACGGTTCCATACTGCTGAATTTCGGGGGCACTCTGGTGAAGGCGGGGCTGCGCGCTCACTTTATCTCGAGCGGCGGACGATTTTCCATTGAAGTCTTTCTTGGGCATAAGTGATGTCTCCTTAGCTGGATGCAAATCGAGGCTTGGATTGCAGACTCGTGAACGGCACTGATTCGATGCAGGCGCCAGGCGGCGAGATGCGAAAATTCTTGCGGCCGCGTGGTTTCCTGATAGACAACCCACTTGCAGCGCGGCGCCTGGGGAGTGGGGGATGACCCCTTTGAGGTCACTAAGGCCGAGCAGTGATCCTGTTTGGTTTTTCTTTGCGCCCTTCACGCAGCTTGCGGATACAAGCTTTGGCAGCCTGGTGCGCAAAGAAATTCCGCTAAGGGCGCAAGAAAATCAGAGAGACGGGCCGTAACTGCACCGCGCCGAGGCAGTCAAAGTTTGACGATGTAGAACCCATTGATTATGATCGAAGTGCGGGGTGGAGCAGTCTGGTAGCTCGTTGGGCTCATAACCCAAAGGTCGGTGGTTCAAATCCACCCCCCGCAACCAAAGGAATCATAAGCTTACGGGAATTTGGGTTAAACCGAGAAACCCCCAAAAACCCCCAATAAGAAAAACGCAATTGATCAGGGAGCCGGAATGTCGGCTCCTTTTTCATTTCTCTGCACCGAGACTGTCGGCTTGAGCACCATCTGAACGACTTTGCTGTTTGCTTGGCGCTTCGTGCTCGATAGAGCCTGCCCATAAACGTTCATGGTCGTCTGAATACTGGCGTGCCGCATTAGCTCCTGCTGCACCTTCATCGGCGCTCCTGTTTCGTCGAGGAGCGTCCGATATGTGTGTCGGAATGTATGCCAACCGATTCCGGTGCCCAGGCCAGCCGCTTCTGCAGCGGGTTTGATGTGCTTCTTCTGGATTTCTTCCTGCCAGTAAGGCTTCTCCGTGGCGGGATTTGGGAAAACCCAATCCTCATCCCGTTGGAAGCAGCTCTGCTGTTTCCAGTTGAGCAACACTCTTGCCAGATCATCATCGAGCGGAACAAAATCGTGTGAGTATTCGGTCTTGACGAAATCCACACGGCAATGGACCGCGCTTCTCTGAACTAGCAATACCCGGTCATTGAAATCGAAGTCGCCCCACTTCAAAGCCACAATCTCGCTGACTCTGAGCCCCAGGCACTGCGCTACGATCACCATCGTCCTATAAGGTTGTTTCAGGTGCGGTAACATCGCGCAGAACTGCTCAACCGTGAGCACTCGCGGGCGCTTCAATCGTTTGGTGCAATCTTTCACACGAACCAGTGCGATGGGGTTCTTGCCCATTTCAATCAGGCACCATCGCTCTGCGCAGGTGAAGACCAGGTGCATCAGACCTCGGACGTGCGCCTTGGATTTCGGAGCTAGCTTGAGTGCCCGAAGCCATTGTTCAACCGGCATCGGCTTGATCCGGTCCAAGGGATAATCGGCCCACTTCGGTCGAATATGCGTCTTGATGTTTGACTCATACGACTTGCGAGTTGAATACCTGGCCGGCATCTCTTCTTCGGCGTATTTGTCGAGAAGAGTGCCAAAGCTTGGTACTTCCAACTCGGCCCGTGGGGCCTCTGCATTGAGGTTGAGAAGAAGGACTTGAACGGCTTTTCGAGCGAGGGCTTCGGTCGGATACCGCTCACATGTGCCGATCGTGACGTGCTGACGTTTCCGTCCGCCGTCCAATTGGTCCACGTAATACCGAAACTCCCAGGCTTGGGATCCATTCCGCCTCTGCTTCAGCCGTAAACTTCCGAATTGATATCGTGTCCGCGTTAACAAAAGGTGTTGCTCCTTTCGTCGATACGGGCACGAGTGGCTTTGGGCAGCATAACTTGAGTTGCCGGTGGAGTCTAGGTTGTTTTGGGACTACCCGGCGAGTCTTGAGGCGAGCCAATCGTTGAGCGTGGACGCACGAAAGCGCCAAAGATCCCCAATTTGGACGCCGGGGACCTCTCCGCTGCGTGCCATTCGTTGCAAAGTCTTTTTGTGGATGCCCAGAAGGGCTGCGGCTTCGTCGCTATCAAGTAGGCGCTCGAACTGTCCTGAAGTGGACAACTGGAGCGTCGCAACACTTTTGTGAGTGGCTGGCTGCTTCCTTGTATTGAACACAATTGCTCCTAAATGGAAATGGCTGGATCTGTAAGTAACCGTAACGTGGAATCGAGGGACAGTCCAAGACTTCGTTGGCGCGAACCGATGCTGCATAGGAATCGCTGAGGTGATTGGACACGATTTCGGGAACGGACAGGAGTGCTGGGCGCTAGGAGGATCAGGTAGACCCGCGCGGGGAGTTTCGTTTAGAGACCGCTCCCGCGCGTTGGATCAAGCCTCATGATTCATGCCTATCGCGCATGGATTATCGCGGAAAAGGAATCGCCGTGGTGATCCAGGGACGCATCTAAATTTGCACAAGATGTTAAGCAAGAGCCCTGGTGCCCAAACACTTGAATAGCTCGGTCGGAGAGGCTTATGTCGATAAATGTTGATCTCGACAGGCTGAAGAGTTTCGTTGCAGTGGGCGAAGAGCTGCACTTTACGAGGGCGGCCCAAAATCGCTTGCACGTTTCGCAACCTTGGTTGAGCAGGTCTGTAAAAAGCCTGGAACAAAAGCTTGGGGTGCAGTTATTCGAGCGGCACAGCCGCCGCGTGGAACTCACTCCTCCGGGACGACGTTTGCTCTATGGAGCCCGGAAGATCCTTCACGATTTCGACCGGACAGTTTCGGCGGTGGTGCGAGATAGAAAAGGAAACGGGCATCTGACGGTTGGCTATTCGCCCTATGTTGATTTGCGTTTCATGACCGAACTGAAGGAAATGGCTCTTGGCGAGTCACCGACAGTGAACATTAGCTTTGAAAGCTCGTCCTCTGAGGAAACAGTGTTTCACGTTGACCATAGGGACTGGGACTGTGGAATCATCATTCTCCCGGTCGATGCGCCACATTTGGACATCGTTCCCCTGTTCAGATTGCCGCTGGCGGCAGCTATGCAGAAAACACATCGACTGGCAAAAAGGCGAGCGCTGAGACTTGAGGACTTGCAGAACGAGAGATTGATACTTGGCGGAAAACGTCTTGATCTTCAGTTTCGTGGCTGGCTGCTCAGTCGTTTTTCGGATGCTGGTATTACACCAAGGATCGCGGCGGAGGCCGCGAGTCCTCACGAAGCACAGTATTTGGTCACACGGGGAACCGGAATTGCGCTGGCAAATTCGGGGGCGTTCAGAACCTCCCCAGAAGGAGTTATTGTCCGGCTGTTTCCTTCCGAGCTTGTGCAAACACAAACGGCGATTGTACTTCGCAAGGAAAGGCATTCGTCTGTGATTGCAGAGTTTGTTAATCGGGTCGTGCAAATGGCAGAGACACGCGGGAGGACGCGCTTACCGATGCACTCCGCGGCATAGCCGCTCCCTGTTCCTCGGACGCGCCGAGAACACAGAACGCAGATTCTTCACAACGGCAGCTGAAGGAGTTCCCAAGATTCCATTGCAGCCGCGAGCCAATGGGAGTTTGTGTTGATTCTAGGTAGATCGGTATAAAGCCAGTTTTGTTCGAATGCTTCGCGTGTGCTCCACATTTGAAAGAGAACAAGCGTATTCTCGTCTTCGGCGCGGCTGAACAATTCGTAGGAAAGACATTCTGGGGCAATTCGCGAGCGTTCAACGATATCGTAGAGTGTACGTAGGAACTCGTCACGATGGTTGGCATCGAGTCTTAGCTGTACAACGACAATGATTTCTCGCGTATTCATCAGAGTGGATCGTCCACTCCATCGATCTAGCTGTTTCCATGCACACCTGAAGATAATCCTGTCGCCCGCCCGAACGGACTATTGGCATCGGTCGATTCCGCTAATGACCCGTTTTCATGATAGGAAAAATGAAGATTGTGGTGCTGATCAAGTCCGGCAAATTGTTGGCTCAGCGCAGGTGGTTGGTTGTGGTCAATCGCTGCGTAGCCCCGGTTACGCTCAAGTCTTGAGCCAAGACGATGCCTCAGTACAGACGACGAAGTGTGGCCGTCGGGGAACACCGCTCGACCCCCAGGAAACTACCGTACGACAAGCGTGCTTCGCGCCACGAAAAGACGGCCGCGATCCACGAATGGCTATGTCTTATGAACCCGGCCAGCCCCGAAAAGTTTCCTCCTAATACAAATTAAAGTCAGCCGGCGCCGGGGCGAAAGCCGCTCGGGGCAAGGATTCTGAGGGCTTTGGCGGGCTGGCTGGGCTCTAAAAGGGGCAGAGATAGGCTGTTAAAAACACCTCGACCTATCCTAGATTGAGAGGGTTGAGCCGTTCCAAAGTCACCTTGTTTCACCTGCAGCGCTCTGAAGAGATTGCGGAATTCATCATGCCTTGCGACTACTAGATCCCTGGCGTCCTCGCTGGCTTGATCGTCACGTTCTTTAGCGGAATTTGCCTGGAGCAGAACCTCGGTCCCGACCGGGCGCGAATTACGAAGAAGTTCGACGCCTTCATGCGGCTGAATCGCGCAATCTGATCGTCAAGTAAGACGAAGAAGGAAAGAATCCAGTCCAAGTCGAACCATTGACTACCTTGGAGCGGTTCGGTTTCCCCCGGCTTAATATTTTCTGCTTCTTCACTTCGTCTCAAAATCGGTGGAGACGCTGAGTTTCTTCCAAATTCGTGCTTCCTCTAATCGCGCAAGATCATTCTTCTCCGCGGCGGCATACGGCATCGCTGCCGAGCAAGAGTCGCAACGGAGGGTTCCGTTCTTGCGTCAACTCGACGATCGCCTGGGCTGCCTTTTTGGGGTCGCCAGGCTGCTTGCCGTTGTAGTTCCGCTGAAATCTTGCGGTGGCTCCAACCGTCGAATCGTATTCAGGATGACCTTCGCTAAGTTGGGTGGAACTGCCCGCGAAGTCTGTGCGAAAGCCACCCGGTTCAACGATGGTGACCTTGATGCCGAGCGGTGCCACTTCGCGCGAAAGCACCTCGGAGAAGCCTTCGACACCCCACTTGGCCGCCGAATAGGGCCCACGTCCCGGAGGGCCAATCCTTCCGCCCACCGATGAAAACTGAATGAAGTGGCCTGCTTTCTTTTCGCGAAAATACTTAAGAGCTGCCTTCGTCACAATAATCGTTCCAAAGAGGTTCGTTTCGATTTGTGCCCGGAATTCCGATAGAGGCGTGTCTTCGACGGACGAAAGATTGCCATATCCCGCATTGTTAATGACCACATCCAGCGAGCCAAATACATCCACCGCCGCTATTACCGCGTTTGCTGCTGCTGCTTCGTCGGTCACATCCATTGCGAAGAGCTTGACCTGATCTCCATATCGTTCCGAGAGATCAGCCAGCGACTTAATGTCCCGAGCCGTCGCCAACACTTTATTGCCCGCAGCGAGGCCCGCTTCAACAATTGCACGACCCAGACCACGAGAACTGCCGGTGACTAACCATACCTGCGCCATTCATCCTCCTCTATCAAGCCACCACGGGTATTCTGGAGAAGCTTCTCAAACTGAGGATTGGATGCGCAATGGGTATACGAAAGGACTTGTTAGTTACGAGGGAATCGCAGAATCTTCAGACCTCAGGGCGACCCTTTGAGTTCGAGAGTGAGTGACTGTCTCTTGCCACACCGCTGGCTCTTGCGAGCTCCTGGAAATCTAAGGGCGCGGCTCGACGCATTGTTAAAGATAAGGGCCGGACTTACTGCCGCTCTTTTTTGGCGATACTCGCGCACATGGTAGTGAGATGGACGAGTTGAATTGTTTCCCACCGTGCTAACCTCGGATTACTTGCCTTCGTCTTGTTGATTCAGCACGCTCCCCAACGAAACTGCTATATCAGCGTGCTCGTACGTTTTGTCGTAGGGATAAAACAGTTTTTTATCCCCGTGCTGCCACGCAGCTTTCAGGTTCGGATTTGTGATATCCCAATCGGGTCGACATTTTCTGAGAACCGTACGCAAGTCCTGGCGGAGATCTTCGATTGTGGGTCGGCCAAAGAACCAGTAGCCGTTGTAGACCTTGTAAACGACGAGACCCGGTTCAAGCACGATCGTGTGTGGGACCATCGGATTGTGTAGAGGATCCGTGTATTCAGCGATATCGAGGTCTCTTTGAACTACACGCCTGGGGTCTGAGAGGAAAGGCCAGTGGGCGCCAACTCCGCTGCGAAATTCATTGGTCTCAATAATGTTGTCGGTAGTGATTGTGATCAGCCTGCAATATGCAACCTCGAGCTCGCGGTGGAGTTGAACGAGGCCTTCATGCTGCCTACGCTCCTTTGGGCAGAAATCACCGCGACTGAGAACAAGAACCATCGGATCTGGCCCTTGGAGTTCCGAGAGCTTCCGACGCTTGGCGCCATGGTCGGAAAGCTCATAGTCGGGGAGGACAGCGCCTGGAACAACATCATCTCTCATTTACAGAATGTCTCCGTATGCGACTTCGTTTCGTGCGAAATAGCCTTCCAGAAATTTCCAGAGGCTGGACATGGATTACATTCCCAGCAACGTGCAGTTACGCTTTATCGCGGCCGATTCTTGTGGCGCATCCGGTTGTTTCGGCAAGCGAATCGTCCGCAGGGCTCTCAAAGAGACCAGCGAACTGTCAGTCCCGGTGGTGTCTGAAGGCAGAATGTACGTCTGGCCAGAACTCCCTGACGACGAAGTTCGCTCCGTCAAGGATAACGTTGGTCAGCCAGCGCTGACCGGTCTTCGTCCACGTGCAGTATTGCTTCGGATAATAAGCAGAGGAGATTCCTGCCGTCCCACCCGCTCCGATAATCTCGGATGCATTAAAGCTCTCAGTCCCGCTGTCCGTCCGAGTGATGATCACGCGGCTTAAGGAATAGGCAGTGCGTTTGATGAATCCTCCGGTCCTAAGGTGTAATACCTGCTGTCCTCATGAAACGCCGCCGGCAGAACGGATTCGACCCAAAGATTCTCATCCGATTGATCTGCAAATGTGTGCCAGTAATATCGACCGTACCCGCGGGCACCCTGATGAAATGCTGGATACGCATTCGTCGCTTGACTGATCCCGGCCTGTGCGCCGACGAAGATGAAATTCGAGTAGTCGAAGGTATCTTGCAGACCGATTTTGAATTTTTGCTTGGCGGTTTGCGGCGGCAGAATCACGTCTGCGCTCACCGAGCGGAAGTTCGGTATGATTCCGAGGATGCGCTTGGTCTGCTCGGTATTTGAGGATTCTGATGACGATGAGCTCGTCTTAGCGACAACCGAGTCGGCTATCGGAGCATCTGGCAACCGTGATTGGTCGGTGGCAGTTGTGCGTTGCAGAGAAGAGGTCGGAGTGAGCTCCTGCCCCTGCAGAACCGTTACCAGCGAAAAAGCAACCGCCAAAGCCCAGGCAAGTTTCATATGGTGTACCTATTTCGGCGTTCCTTTAGACGAATGCACGCAATGGGCCAAGTTTGGCGGAACAACGATCCCACCCAACTCCCGCGAATAGGTCTCGTCTTGTAATTTGTGACCCATAAGCTACGCCTCGGCCGTCCCAGGACTAGGCCGGGGCATTCGATCATCTGGCTCGATTGCATAACGTCGCGCTTAGTCCGTACAACAGTGGAAGATAAACAATCGAGGCCATCAGCAACCGGCGGGCAGCAACTCTCGAACGCTGAACCACAAATTCCACTCCGAAGTAGAGGAACCCTTCACCCAGCAGTACCGCGGCACAATAAAAGATCGCCGCGTGCCGTGTCGGAGATTGCATGATGCTGGTAGCTACTAGAGCAAGGAGCGGCAATAGAGTTTCCAGCATCACGAACGGAACTCTCACATTGCCCTTCGGCATAACCAAATAGCCTGCGCGGTCGTAGTCTTCGCGGTACATCCACGCGATTGCCATGAAATGTGGAAATTGCCACAGAAAGAGTATGGCGTACAGCATTCCCGCCTCGGCATTCAATCGCCCGGAGGCTGCGGCCCAGCCAATGAGCGGCGGCATGGCGCCTGGAAAAGCTCCGACGAGAACGCACATTGGTGTTTTTCGCTTTAGTGGGGTGTACACGAACAGATAGGTCAGCAACGTCAAAGTTGCGAGCGTACTGGCAAGTAGGTTTACAACTACAGCGAGATAGATGCTGCCAACCGCTGCCAATGCAACTCCGAAGACGAGGACTGAGAAGGGTTTGACACGGCCGGCGGCGGCTGGACGCCGGGCAGTTCTGCGCATCTGCGCGTCGAACTTTCGTTCGAGATATTGGTTTAGCGTCCCTGTCCCACTTGCTACTAGCAACGTTCCGAGCAGAGTGTTGAATAGGCTCGCGAATGAAAACCGCCCGTCACTTGCGGGAGCCAGACAAAACCCAACAAGAGTTGTGATTACGATCAGGAAGTTCACTTCTGGCTTAGTGAGTGCCCAGTAGTCTGAGAGCAGTGTGGATTCACCAAAAGGGCGCGCTTGCGCCGCAGTGGACAATTCGTTAAGTGCGGATCGGCGTGACATTCTAGACCGCCTCCATCCTGTGCGCGTCCGTATGCCGTACCGTGATAGGTAGCGAATCGAATTGCTGAATCGGGAGTTCCCGATGGGGCGAGAGTAAACGCGCGGTAAAGACTGACCCGGCTATTAAGTAGACGACTGTGACGCAGGTCCACATCAACGCACCGGCGCATTCCTGGTCTTCCAGAGCGGAGAGGCCAAAGGAACGGGGGGAAGACCAAAATACTGGGTAAACCACCCGATCGCAGAACACCAGAAATCCCGAAAGAACATCGCACGGCAAGGTAGCCAGAAATAGATACAAGAGTATGGACGATTCTGGCCATTTCAAGCTGTTTTGTAATGGACGGACGACCGGCGACCAGAATAGAAGACCCGTTGCCAGGAAGGATGCTTGCTCAGCCCCATGCCACATTTGCGATCGCAGGCCGAGCATAAACACCGAAGGAATATGCCACACGACTAACGTGCCTGCCGCCGCAAACCAGCAAAGTGCCGGGTGCGTCACCACGCTTACCAATTGCTGAATCGGTTCTGATGGCAAAGGACGATTGGGCGCTTGGGCGAATCGCTGTACCAAGCCGTGCGTCGGTCGCTTTCGCGGCATGCCAAGCCAGATCAACGGAGGCGCAAGCGTCATGAGAAGAAGATGTTGAACCATGTGCACTGTCAGCATGTCGTGATCGAGCGCAGCGAGAGGTGAAGCCGTTGCAATCCAGATGAACAACAGACCGAATATAAAACTGCTGGCGCGCCAGCCCTCAACTTTGTCATGCTCGTGGCTGCGAAGGCGCAGCCATCCACGTAGATACACGAGTGAAGCAAGGATCAAGGCACTAGTGACCCAGAATGACTCGGACGCGCCGCGATGAGTGTGTGAGATCATCGGGGCCTATGGTTGAGTCCGGGATGTTTGCAGTTGGCCGTTGCCAAGCACCAGTTCCCGCGCCGCATCACGAGCCGGATTTTGTGTTGTTGGGTGTAAGGTCTCAAGGAAGGCTACGAGCGCCGTAGTCTCTGCCGGACTCAAATTGTTCCCATAGGCAGGCATATTGCCGCCGCCTTGAATCACCTGCCGAATGAGTTGGTCCTGCGTGAGCCGCACGGCAACGCTGTCCAGTGATGGTCCCCTTTGCCCACCCGCGTCGCCCAGAGAGTGGCAGTTGCGACACTGCTTTACCTGAAACACAAGCGCACCTTGGCGTTCAAGCGCAGTTGAGCCATGAATAGATTTGTCGGGTACTGGATCGCCGCTCCACGCGTTCATATGCGGGCTCCAGGGCGTGAACTGGGCCATGCGAGTAAAAGTGCCGAGAGTGATCGCGATCATGAGCACGGTAACAACCGCAATGGGACGGCGCTTCCAGCTTTTTTCTCCTTCTCCCGAAAGAAACGGCAGAAGGATCAAGACAAGAATTACTAAGGGCGGCCCGATGAGAAGGAACGGTGTCTCAAGCGCTGGAGGAAGAAGTGAAAGCAGCGCATAGAGCCACAGGAAAAAGTAATCGGGCTTGGGCGCAGTTTGGATGATGGTCGGATCAGGCTGCCCTGTGGGCCCGAAAGGACCAAAATAGAATGCGCATGCGGCGACTGCAAAAAGGATGAACGCGGCAAAGAACATGTCCTTCCATATCGCATACGGAACGAAGGGCGCACCATCCTTCTTGGTCAGAGCGTGATACTCCGCCTCATAGGTCGCTCGCTTTACGACGCGTCCCGGCATCGGCCATTCGTTGATGCCCAGCTTCAACACCATCAAGACATGCAGGCTCACAAACCCGATCAGCAGTCCGGGGATCACGAATACGTGCAAAGCAAAAAATCGGGAGAGAGTTGCGCCAGCGATGATCGGACCACCCAGCATTAACTTCACGACAAAGGGACCGACGATGGGAACGCGGCTGGCAATCGACGCTCCGATTCCCAGCCCCCAGTAAGCGTCCTGATCGAAGCGTAAGACCTGACCGGTAAATGCCATGCCCAGAGTCATCAACAGAAGAAAGACTCCGATGATCCAGGTCAGTTCACGCGGATATTTGTGTGCTCCGAACAGAAATACCTGCACCATATGAATCAGGACTACGGCGACCATGAAGTTGGAGCCCCATCCGTGCATAGCGCGGATGAACCAGCCAAGCGCAACTTGGTGATTCAGGGCTTGCAGGCTGCTCCATGCTTCGCCGGCCGAGGGTACATAAATAAGTGCCAATAGAATTCCGGTGACGAGTTGCAGAATAAATACCGTGAGAGCTGCGCTGCCAAAAACGTAGAACCAACTCGCCGTGCTGCGCGGCACGGGATGGCCGGCCGCTTCGCGAATCGGCGCCGCCAGCTGCAGCCGATGGTCGAACCATTCGCCAATCTTGGTAATCATGCGCATGGCGGTTTCTCCGAGGTCAGACTTGCTACCGGGTCGCCGGGAGTTGGCAGTTGTCCGGCCTCAATCGTGAGCACTCCGTTTTCGATCTTGTACGGATATTCGAAAAGCCCACGCTCTGGTGGCCCGGACGCCCTCGATCCGTCGCGGTAGTACGCGCCACCGTGACACGGACACATAAAGAGACCGGATTGCGCGAACCAGCGAACAGGGCAGCCGAGGTGTGCACAGTTGATCGCAAACACCTGAAATTGATCGCCCGCGATGCGCCGCACCCAGCACGTGGTGTCTACCGTCTTTCCATCGGTTGGCATGACCAAGGGATTGCGAAAAGTGGCCATCCGTGTCTCTCCCTCGGGAAAGTTGCTGACGTCTCCCAGGCGCACCCACGCAAGATAGCCATTCCCGCGGCCGCGAGTGATGGAGGAAAAAAGAAAACGCGCAACCGGCACCGTCAGTACGATCGCAGCGAATCCGTTGAGCAGGATTCCCAGCTTCATGAAGAACCCGCGTCGCGAAAGGCTAGGTGCAGCGGGCGGGGTCGTCGCAGTATTCGTTGACATCTTATTTCTCCGAGTGTTGCGCGTAGTTTGAAGCGGAATAGGGCTGCCCCGGATTCTGCGCACGCCGAGATGCCAGCCACGCAACTACATCCGTGATTTCTTGATCGGTCATTGGACGTCCGGCGACATTGCCGCGCCAGTCGGGTGCGCCCAATTCCGGCCTGCCGGTGATCACAATAGTGCGCAGTGCCTGATCGCTGAGGAGCGCCAGGAATGAATCATTTGTGATGGCGCTTCCCTTGGGCGTGCCTCTGCCTTCAGAACCGTGGCAAGATGCGCAATATGTTCCAAACACGAGTTGGCCGTTATCGACATTCCCCGCGGTTTTTGCCGCGTATGAGGGTGGATTGGCGCCATCGAGGCCTTGTTTGCGCCCCCATCGAGAAAAAATCCCATTCGTAAGTACTTCAATCTGCTGCTCGGTCAGCATGCCCCCGGCAGATTGCGCAAACGCGGGCATCGATGTTCCGCGCACGCCTTTGGCGACAATGTTACGCATTGTGGTTTCATCGACGATGGCCAGATATACGGGATTAGCGAGGGCAATCGACGCCCCTCCACGGCCTTCCGTTCCATGGCAGGCCGCGCAGTTTTGCGTGTAGAGTGTGCTGAAGTCTGAAACCTGGCTCGGGGCAACCGGTTCGGGATCGGTTCGCGGTTCACGATTTAGAGTGCTGCAAGCAGCGAGCATCACCAGGCTGAGGATCGCAAGCGCAGACAGAATTCTGATCCGCTTCATCGCAGGTTCTCCCCGCGCTCTCGTGGTGGAATCGTTCCGGGAGCCTCGATTCCGGCCCGTAACACGAACGAAACATTTTCTCGGGTAGGAATGCGCACTTGCCGCACGACCACAAGTCCAGCCACGATTCCGAAAGCGACTTGCGACGCCATGAACCAGAGCCAGTCAATGTGGCTGGCGAGCAGTGGATTCAGCAGTCCCAGGATTGTGTACAGTAACCCGGACCACAGTGCCGGGGCTATGAGTCCACCCAGCACAATCGGGCGGCGGGGGAAGATGGGCAGCATCGCGCCGTAGAGCAATCCAACAAAGATGGAGACAAGGCCGTGCAGAACACAGGCAATCGCGAAAGCATCGGCATGGAATGAATATAGCTGTGCAGGCCCGAGCCTTAGGGATTCTCGGTAAACTACTGCGGCGAGGAGGTTGATGGGGTACCAGATGCTGCCGACTTTCAGTACCCCGTAGGCACACGCCAATACTGTCATTGCTATGCTGCCCGCCAATCCGCCTTTCACACCTGCTGATATCGGATAGGTGTGGACCGGGAGCCAAGCGCGCAATTGATCCGGGAGAATCGGTAGGCGATCCACAACTCGCCGCGCAGTCGTTATGCGAATGTCTTCGGGAAGGACCGGTACAACCTCTTCATGCTCGTGCGGTAAGACTTCACGGAACCAACCGACACAGCCTGCCACCGAGAGCAAGGCGCCAAGACAGCTCACTGACGTGCTCGTCACAAGGCCCGCGAACAGCAGTGCCGCCCCAAGCGCCAAAATGAACGGCCACGCTGTCGGCGCGGGCACTTCAATCTCGCGAGGAGCACGAGGACTCTCGTTCAATTCCTCTGTCGCCGATAGTGTTGCCATAGAGACCTCAGCGTCCAAGAACGTAAACTACCGTGAAAACCACGACCCATACGGCATCGACGAAGTGCCAGTACATCGAGAGCACCGCGACGCGACCTGACTGGCTGACTCCCATACGTCCGGCAAATCCAAATATCGCGGCCACCGAGAGCATGATCAGACCTGCTGTGACGTGAAAGGCATGCAAGCCGACAAGTGAGTAATAGGTTGTCCCAAACAAGTTGGTCGAGATAGTCAGGCCGCGGTCGTAAATAAGTCGGTGCCATTCCTGGGCCGTGCCGTAGAGGAATGCGCCCCCGAGCGCAATGGTCAGCAGCCACAAGACGAGGAATAATCGTGCGTAGTCCCGCTCCAATGCCTTCGCCGCAAGGTGAATGGTTAAGCTGCTCGACAGCAAGCAAATCGTGTAGAAGATCGGCGTCTCAAGCACTTCTCGCGGCGTCGGTCCAGTGATACTTTTCCCCAAGTAAAAGAGGTAGGCGACAAGGAAGATCGTAAAGATTGCCGACTCAGCGATGATGAGGCCAGCCATCGCGACCTTCCCGCGCGATGGCAGATCCCACGCGGGTGCTGTTTTCGGAAATGAAGTCGTCACTGCGCTCATATGATTTCGCCTTCACTCATAGCGGCTGTCGGGATCTTCGGGATGCTTCAGGTCCCACAATGGGCGGCGACTCGCCACTGTCGGAACCGTTGCAAAGTTATACGCAGGCGGCGGTGAACTGATCGACCATTCCAGTGTCCACGCGTCCCACGGGTCGTTACCGGCACTGACTCCCTTGAAATAAGAAATTACGAGGTTTGCTAGAAACACGAGAATCGCAAGTGCCTGAATGAACGCGCCGATAGTAATGATGAAGTTCAAGGCGTCCCAACCGCGGCCGGGCTCATAGGTGTAGATCCGGCGCGGCATTCCGAGCACTCCCGGAACGTGCATCACGTCGAACGTCAGGTGAAACCCGATCAGGAAAAGCCAAAAATGCCATCTGCCCATGCGCTCGCTCAGCATTCGGCCCGTTATTTTGGGATACCAGTAATAAAAGGCCGCGAAAAGCGCGAACAAAATTCCGCCCACAATCACGTAGTGAAAGTGCGCCACGACAAAATAGGAGAGGCTAAGCTGCCAATCGAAAGGCGAGGCGGCCATCATGATGCCGGTCAAACCTGCAATGAGGAATTGGAAGAGAAATCCGATGCTGAACAGCATCGGCGTTTTGAACAGAATCCTGCCGCCCCACATAGTACCAATCCAGTTGAAAATCTTAATTCCGGTAGGGACACCTACCGCCATGGTGGTCAGGGTGAAAAAGCTGTTGGCGTAGGAGTTCATTCCGATCGTAAACATGTGATGGGCCCAAACGCTCATGCTCACGAATGCGATGCAGACGGTTGCGGCAACCATCACCGGGTACCCGAAAATCGGTTTGCGGGAAAACACGGGAATGATTTCCGACATGAAAGCAAAGCAAGGAATGATCAGAACGTAGACTTCCGGATGTCCAAAGATCCAGAAGAAGTGCATCCAGAGGACTGCCGAACCTCCAGCCTGCGTATCGAAGAAATGGCCGCCCAGATATCGATCGATCAACAACATGATCTGAGCGGCCGACAAGGGGGTAATCGCAATCAAAACCATTCCCGCCATGACAAGATTCATCCACACCAGCAGCGGCATACGACTGATCTTCATACCCGGGCATCGCAGGCACAGAATCGTCGCAATGATGTTGATGGCCGTTCCGATGCTCCCAAACCCGGAGACGAGCAGCGCGAGAGTCCAATAATCAGAACTATGACCCGGCGAGAACGCTCGGGCACCCAATGGCGCGTAAGACCACCAACCTACGTCCGGTGCGCTTCCGGCGCCGTACAAGCCACTCCCTCCGAGAAAGCTGAAATAAAGAAGGAGCCCTCCCAGAAACGACAGCCAAAAGCTGAAGGCATTCAAGCGCGGAAAAGCCATGTCCCGCGCACCAATCATCAAGGGCACCAGGTAATTAGCAAATCCGAACAAGATAGGCATGGCCACGAAGAAAATCATGGTCGTCCCATGCATGGTGAACATCTGGTTGAAGACTTCCGGAGAAACGAAGTTGTTGTGCGAATGCATCAGCTGAATGCGAATAATGAGCGCCTCGACTCCCCCCACGGCGAGAAACAACAGAGCCGAGACAATGTAGAGAATCCCCAGCCTCTTGTGATCGACAGTGGCTAACCACTGATGAAGCTCGTCGACCCAAGGCCTGGTTTCTATCTGGGTGCCCGGAATAGTGATCGCATTCGAAGACATGGTCATTTTCCGGAGCGCTTTAGTGAAGTGTCTCCATGTAACTCACGACCGCATCCAGGTCCGCGTCGCTCAGCTTCATGGCGGGCATCAGCGAACCAGGTTTGATTGCGCCAGGGTTCTGGATCCAAAGACGGAGATTCTGGTGAGTGTTTTCGGCAGCGCCCGCTGCAATCGTGGCCCGACTCATCAAATGGGTCAGGTCTGGGCCAAAGCGTCCGTTCGCTGGCCTTCCGCCCACCGCATGGCAGTTCATGCAGGCATTACGTTCAAACGCTCGCCTGCCCGCGATTGCACCAACGTCTTCGACAGCGGGTCTCTGCTGGGCGCGAGCCCAGGCGGCAAAATCCTCCGGCCCATCCACCGAAACGCGGAGCAGCATTTTCGCGTGCTGTGTTCCGCAGTACTGTGCACACTGGCCAAGAAAAACGCCTGTGCGCTGCGGGTCCATCCACATTCTGTTGGGATGGTTCGGAATAAGGTCGGTTTTGCCTGCAAGCTCTGGCACCCAAAAGCTGTGGTCGGTATCGGCCGAGAGCAATTGCAGGAACGTCGGCGTCGGATGATCGGGATCGCTCACCGGGATGTGCAGTTCGTTGGCAGTGACGATCCCCAGCTTCGGATAGCGAAATTCCCACCAGTATTGATGTCCTATCGCGATCACATCTAGAGCGCCCGCTGGCTCTGGAGCATCGTCAACAGCGTGGATCACTCGGGCAGTAGCCAAGAACAGGACTACGACAATCAGGATTGGAATGATCGTCCACGCCAGCTCAATCTGCGTGCTTCCGTAGACTTGAGCCGGCTCGCGGCTGGCTTCGATTGCGCGCCCACGGAACTTGACGACGGAATAGACCAGTAACGCAAAGACAACGACAAAGATGATTCCGGTGATAACCAGTACAAACACTGATAGATCCGCAATTGACTTGGCCGGCGTGGAGGCGGGAGCAAAGATATTTGTGCCGTGAGCAGATTCTGGCGCGCTTGCCCACACCGCCATAGCAGACCAAAACAGAAGAAGCATCGTCTGCGTAACGAACCGCGCCGTCGAGGATTTTCTCAACATTGACATTTCTCTGCTTCCGTTCTTCACTTCCGAAATGCGCACCACCACCAGACCCCGAAACCTTTCCTCACTTCTTATTGCAAATCGCGCGCCACAATTCTTACCGCCCGGAATTCGATTGAATGAAGAGCAAGCGGGCTACCAAAGAGAGGGGCCCGTATCTTCTGCATCGCAACCGCGATGAAAACCAACACTCAGGGAATCCGAAACATTAACGGAGGCGACTCGCCGGAGCCGAACCGGTCAGTGTCATCCCTGTGCCTCTTGCGTCAAGTGTCATCTCTATTGTCACGCAGTCGTGGGAGCCAGGCTCGGCCTCATCCAGATCAAAGCGTGGTTTGTGACCGCAAATTTCATGGCAGCGGAATTGCATAGACCCAGTGGCATGGTCAGCCTAACCGCGGCTTAAACGCTGAGAGTGAATTGCGCGATAGCGATACCGGGTCCACAAAAGAATTCTGGAGGTTGTAATGGCGAAAACAGTTGCAGACGTATTGTGGGAGATGCTGGTGAAGGCTGGAGTCAAGCGCTGTTATGGAATCGTCGGAGACGCGCTGAATCCCGTGATCGACGCATTGCGCCGAAATGGCGCAATCGAATTTGTGGCCGTTCGTCATGAGGAATATGGAGTATTCGCAGCAGTCGCGGAGGCCTATTTCACCGGTAACCCAGTGGTGGTCTGCGGAACGTCGGGGCCCGGAGTTGTCCATTTGTTCAACGGATTGATGGACGCGCGGAAAGAAGCAGCTCCCATTATCGCCATTGCCGGGGATGTGGAGTCGAGCATTCTTGATACATCGGCGCTCGAGGAACTGAATCCGTACAAGTTTTTCGAGGCGGCTTCTCTCTATACCGCACGGCTGGTTAATCCCGAGCAGGCCCGCGCGGTCATCAACACCGCCATTCTCACGGCTGTTCTGGAAAAGGGTCCTACCGTTATTGCCATACCCGGCGATGTCGCGTCCGCCGATGCTCCGGACCAGCCTACTGACTTCACCATTGCATCTCCAGCGATCCTGCGGCCTTCCGAAACAGACTTCGACAAACTGGTGCGGATGATCGACGAAGCGAAAACAGTAGCGATCTTTGGTGGGGACGGTTGCAGAGAAGGTCGCGATGAAGTGGTTGAACTAGCGTGCAAGCTGAAGGCCCCCGTCGGTTACGCCTTTCGAGGGAAGCAATGGCTGGAGCATGACAATCCTAATGCCGTTGGCATGACCGGGTTGATCGGCTATGGGGGAGCGTACAACGCTCTCCATGAGGCCGACCTCTTACTCATGCTGGGCACGGATTTTCCGTTCTCGGAATTTTTTCCCGGCCCCAGTGTGAAAAAGGTTCAGATTGACAAGAACCCGAAACACATCGGCCGCCGTACGGCGCTGGATCTCGGTCTTGTAGGCGATATCAAGTCGACGGTCAGTGCTTTGCTTCCAGCCGTGAGTGAAAAGACGAATGGCGAGTTTCTAGCGAGGCAGATTGCGCGCACGGAATCCTTCCACAAACAGCTGCAGCACTATGTCGAGAGGGGACCGGCGATAAAACCGATACGTCCTGAATTCCTGGCCGCGACGCTCAGCGAACTCGCTTCGGATGAAGCCATGTTTTTTGCGGACACGGGTACGGCCTGTATCTGGCTTGCGAGACATATCTTCGGTGGAAAAAACCGCAGGCTCTTTGGCTCATTCTCGTGGGCGTCTATGGCCAATGCCGCACCGAACGCGTTCGGATGTGCTCTGGCATATCCCGGCAGACAATGCATCGCGTTGTGCGGCGATGGAGGCTTCACGATGCTGGGAATGGGCGATCTGCTGACGCAGGTAGAACGCCGAACTCCTATGGTGCAAGTCATTCTCAACAACGAGAAGTACGACTTCGTCCATATCGAACAACAGGAGGCTGGCTTCATTCCGTCTGGCGTGGAGTTCAAGAATCCAAATTTTGCGAAGGTTGCTGAGGCGATGGGAGCGAAAGGGATTCGTATCGAAGATCCCGCCGACGTTCGAGAAGGTCTGGCGGAAGCTCTCGCGTACAAGGATGGCCCCGTCGTTGTCGACGCAGTTGTAGATCCGTTCGCGCTTGCCATGCCGTCCCATTCGCCATTCCACACCGTCAAGGGGTTCACCCTCAGTTTTGCCAAGCAAGTGCTGAGCGGAAGGGTGGGTACGGTGATCAAGGAGATCGAGCGAAACGTGGGAATCGTCTGAGCACGCAGAAAGGATATGTTGGGAATGACCAAACCCATTCTGGTGATAACCAGCCGTTATCCGAACGAAGTGGAGGACCGTATCGACCGCGATTATAACGCTCGACGAAATCCGAACCGGTCTCTCTTCAGCCAACAGGAACTGCTCACCGCTGCCGAAGGAGCCGACGCCATGTTTATCACGCCGGCAGACCGCTTGGACTCTGGGTTTTTCCAGAAGCTTTCGCCTACTGTGAAAATCATCGCCACGTACTCGGTGGGTTTTGAGCACATCGATCTGGAAGCCGCCGCTCGCAGGAAGATTCCGGTCGCTTACACCCCCGGTGTCAATAATGAAGCAACGGCCGACATCGCAATGTTGCTTTTGCTGGGTGCTTCGCGTCGCGCTTACGAGGCTCAGGAACTGGTTCGATCGGGAGCGTGGACGCAACCCATGGGCACCGACATGCTCTTGGGATGGCAAGTCGGTGGCAAAGTCCTCGGCATTTTTGGAATGGGGCGCGTGGGACAAGCTGTGGCGCGTCGAGCGCGAGGATTCGGAATGAAGATTCACTATTCCAACGCTTCGGAGTTACCTGCGGAAATCGCAGGCGACGCGGTCTACCACAAGGATCCCTCGGATCTGCTTCGCGCCAGCCAGTTTTTGAGCCTGCACGCTCCCGAGACTCCTCAGACCCGCCATTTCCTAAACGCGAAAGCCATAAACCTTCTGCCTCCCGGAGCTGTCGTGGTGAACACGGCTCGTGGAGGATTGGTGGTCGACGACGACCTCATCGCTGCTCTCAAGAGCGGGAGGGTCGCCGCTGCCGGACTCGACGTATTTGAAGGCGAGCCAAAGCTTCACCCGGAATATGTTTCGCTAAAAAATACGTTTCTATTGCCACATATCGGCAGCGCCACGATCGAAACCCGTACAGCAATGGGCATGCTGGCCCTGGACAATGTGGAGGCGGTGCTGAACGGCAGGCCAGCGCCAACCCCCGTCCAGCCCTAGTCGTAGTCGGGAAATTGTGTGAGCCAACCAGGACGAAAGCAATGAGCGAACGCAGGAAGGTAGTCATCATCGGTGGGGGCTTTGGTGGGCTTTCTGCCGCCCAGCACTTGAACTCAAATTTCGTGGACGTGACGCTGATCGATCGGCGAAACTATCATCTTTTCCAACCACTACTCTATCAGGTTGCGACGGGCTCGCTGTCACCGGGAGAGATCGCCTCTCCACTTCGTAGTGTGCTGAGCCGCCAGAAAAATACTCGTGTCTGGCTGGGAACCGTCGTGGATGTGGACCCTGATCTCAAACGCGTCATTCTCGCCGACGGGACCATCGTTTCTTACGATTCATTGATCATCTCCGCGGGATCTGAGACATCCTACTTCGGCCACAACGATTGGCAACCGTGGGCCCCCGGTCTGAAGAGCATAGAAGAAGCCACGACCATCCGGCATAAGATTCTGTACGCGTTCGAAGTGGCCGAGCGCATCCCGGATCTTGAGCAACGCCGCGCTTGGCTCACATTCGTCATTGTGGGAGCAGGGCCGACCGGCGTGGAACTTTCCGGCGCCATCGCCGAGATCGCGCGCCAAACCCTGAAGAACGACTTTCGCTCCATCAACCCGGAAGAAGCGCGGATCATATTGATGGATGGTGCACCTCGAGTTCTGATGCCCTTTCCAGAACACCTGTCTGAAAGAGCACACCGTTCGCTTGCTAATTTGGGCGTCGAGGTGCGCTGCGGCGCAATGGTGAAACACATGAACGAAGAAGGATTAACGATTGAGTCCGACAATGGAGCCGACTCGATCGCCGCGAAAACTGTGATCTGGGCTGGCGGCATCACCGCGTCGCCACTCGGAAAAATCCTGGCGAGCCGCACGAAGGCCGAGACCGACAAGGGGGGAAGAGTCAAAGTAAAGCCTGACCTGACGATTCCGAACTTTCCGGACATCTACGTAGTAGGCGATCTGGCTTCAGCGACGGACAAGAAAGGAAAACCTTTGCCCGGACTGGCCCAGGTAGCGATGCAGGGAGGGGCCTACGCCGCAAAAGCGATACTGCGAAAGGTGAAAGGACAGCAGGAACTTCCCCCTTTTCATTACTTCGACAAGGGGTCCTTGGCCGTGATCGGCCGTGGAGCCGCTGTGGCCGACGTTTTCGGTACTCATCTTTCGGGGTTTATTGCCTGGCTGGTATGGGCCTTCGTCCATCTCATGTTTTTGGTGAATTTTCAAAGCCGAGTTCTAGTCTTTATTCAATGGGCAATCCAGGATCTGACATTCAGCCGTGGAGCCCGACTAATCACCGGCGCTGCTCCCACCGATTTCAATTTCACTAAAGAACTGTAGGAAGTACGCAGTGGGCGAGAGATCAAACCTGAAACCGTAAATGTAGCGCGTTGACTTTTGTACTCTCATCCGATTCGAGGCCGGCCGCTCAAGGCCGCTCTTGACGGTCAGCAAGTGCAGACATGTCCTTGAGTGTCGTAAGTGCGCAAGTAGCTTTCGCAGTTTCCACGTCGCATCATCCGATACAATCTAGGCGACATAGCCGCAGGCACAGAACGCAGAAGCTTGAGGCATAGTATTCCACCGTACTTCGATAGGGGCACCGGGGTATGAGTCCGCAAGACGTACCGACCGTATTCGTTGTCGATGATGATGCTGACGTGCGTGAGTCTCTTCAGGAACTCCTGGAGTCGGTCGGCCTACACTCCCAGTCTTTTGGAACTGCACAAGAGTTCTTAGGGGTTGGGCACGGTGACGGTCCCAGTTGCCTGATTTTGGATGTGAGGCTTCCCGGCATCAGCGGCCTGGATCTTCAGCACGAACTGAAAAGAGGGAGAATACATATCCCCATTATTTTTCTCACGGCTCACGCTGACGTTCCGATGTCGGTCAAGGCCATGAAGTCCGGAGCGGTTGAGTTTCTAACTAAGCCATTCAGGCAACAGGATCTGCTCGATGCCGTCCAGCGATCTCTTACTCGAGCTCGTATCTTGCGCGAGAAAGAGCGAGAGTTAGCTGAATTGCGACATCGTTGTGAAAAACTCAGCACTCGCGAGCGTGAGGTTATGAACCTAGTCGTCACCGGGATGCTTAACAAGCAAATAGCGGCGGAACTCGGTGCCAGCGAAGCGACCGTCAAAATGTATCGCAGCCAGGTCATGAAAAAGATGCAGGCCAAATCCTTGCCTGAGCTTGTCAGGATGGCGGACAAACTCAAAGTCCTAATAACCCGTTGAGTCCCGCCTGACCGCATCGAATCGCCAATTCATCGAAAGTAGCGATCTAACCTACTAAAGTCTGGTTTTTCCCGCCCAAAGTTCGATTGCTCCAGGGCGTGCACCACGTTACCCTCAGGGCATGCCGTTGGACCAAACATCCAAATTGATTGCGATCATTGATGATGATGATGCCATGCAGGATTCTCTGCGCGACCTTCTGGAGGCGGCGGGACTTGCCGCACGGTGTTTCGGATCAGCGGAGGAGTTCCTCAAATCCGATTTGCATGGTAAAGCCGCGTGCCTCATCGTTGATGTCCGCATGCCAAAGATGTCTGGTCTGGAGTTGCAAGCCAGGCTGAAAGAACAGGAATGCAACGTTCCGATGATCTTTATTACTGCTCATGGAGACGCCCGGATGCGTATTCAAGCCATGAGACGGGGTGCAGTCGAGTTTCTCGCGAAACCATTCGATCATCAATTGTTGCTCAAAAGGGTCCGCACCGCTCTTGATATGTGAGCAAGCGGATTATCGCAGTCGTTTGGGAGCCTTAAACGTAGGGGTTTCTGTGGGAGATCATGGAACAGTGACGAATGCTGGAGCGGCGGATCAGGTCGAGCGAACGTTCGAGCGGATCATCGGCAATAGCGCTGCCCTCGAATCTGTTCTCGCTCAGGTGGAGCAGGTTGCTCCCACAGGCTCGACAGTCCTCATCGAGGGAGAAACCGGTACAGGAAAAGAGCTCATCGCACATGCTATTCACAATGCAAGTCAGCGCTACGGGCGCGCATTTATCAAGCTGAATTGCGCTGCTATCCCGCTCGATCTTCTGGAAAGCGAGGTGTTCGGCCACGAGAAGGGCGCCTTCACTGGCGCGATCGCGCAGAAGATCGGGCGCTTCGAAATGGCTGACAATGGCACGCTATTCTTGGACGAAGTAGGCGACATTCCGCCTGCGCTGCAGCCGAAGTTACTGCGTGTGCTGCAGGAGCAGGAGTTCGAGCGCCTCGGAAGCGGTAGGACTCACAAGGTGGATGTTCGGCTCGTTGCTGCAACCAATCGCAACCTGGGCAAGATGATAGCTCGCGGGCAGTTTCGCAGTGACCTCTATTATCGTTTGAACGTGTTCCCTATCGTGTTGCCTGCACTAAGGGAGCGCCGTGAAGATATTCCCGCTCTTGTCAAGCATTTCGTAAATCTGTTTAGCCGCCGCATGGGGAAGCAAGTCGACTGTATTCCTCCGGAAACCATGGCTGCCTTTCAGTGGTATTCGTGGCCTGGCAACATTCGCGAGTTACAGAACTTAGTGGAACGCTCGGTTATCCTTTCGCGGGACGGCGTGCTTCCAAACCCCCTGCACAAGAGGCAAACGAGCGCCATTATTCTCAGTTCCAACGCCCAGGCTTCCCTATCGTCGATGAACTGGGAAGACTCAGATCGCGGGTTGGTCGTGGAGACGCTTGAGCAGACCGGCTGGGTCGTAGGCGGACCCCGCGGTGCAGCAGCCAAACTGGGACTGAAACGAACCACACTACTGGCGAAGATGAGAAGACTAGGGATTTCACGACCTCTCACTGAGGACGGTACAGATCTTCTCGGCCCGGCACCGGGAGATGTTCAGATTTGAGCCGAACGCGTGAACGACGCTACCGACAACCACGACGCTTTCTCGTGCTGGGAACTGTTCTGACTGGATTGCTGCTGTCGGGCTTCCCGCCGCCGTCGCGCTCGATCCGGATCGCCGGATTTCTCAGTATGCCCACACTGCCTGGAGCGTGCGCGACGGCGCCTTCGCAGGAACACCCGATGCGATTACCCAGCCAACCGACGGATACGTGTGGATTGGGACAGCCGGCGGCTTGGTTCGCTTCGATGGCGGCATGGGGTTAGCAATCAGCCGTTCAATTATGGAGTCGCATGGTGGCCGATTGTGGGCAACCCCCAACGATGGACGAGGTGCAAACTTTCATTTCACCTTGCCGACCGAGGCCCAGTAGTCATCGCCTTTGGCTACCTAAAAGCGCTTCGGTCCTCCTTGTATTCTCGACTCGGTCGACTGCCTTTGCAGTTCGCGCGGGTTGTTGTTAACGCTCTACACCACTTCCATGCGGTTCAAGTTTTGATTCGGCCCTTACTGTACTGGGAACGAGCGTTAATCAGATCGGCAGGTTCAGCTTCTTCAAGAACGCGGTGAACCGCGGGTCGCTGTGCAAGTTCTGCAGTGCGGGCTCCACCTTCGTTCCGATTAAGCCGCTGTCACGTTGAGCATAAGCCCGCTCCAACCATTCGAAGGCCTCGTCGGACTGGTTCCGGAAAGCATAAACCGAGGCGATCTGGTACGCCATGTTTGCATGGTATTGCGTAATTAACTTACTCAATTCGGCATCCGACTCCTTTTTCCGCCCAAGGGCGTGGTACGCAATCGCATACAGAAACGCACGGAAGGGGTCATAGCGCACGAGCTCGATTTCAAGCAAAGCATCCTGAGGCCGCCCCTGCATCACATAGATTTGGCTTAACTCGATAGGGCCGGGAAAAGCATCGGGGCTCAGTGCAAGCCCCTTCTTGCTATCCGCGGCGGCTTTGTCCAGCTGCCCCATCCAAAACTCGGTTTCTGCAAGGCTCTCCCAACTATTTGCATTGAGCGGATCCAAGTCAACCGCTCGGCGTAGTTGAAGAGCTTCATCAAAGCGGCCGAATATGGCTGCCGAGGAAGCCGCCGTCCTTACAACCTCGGGATTTCCAGGATCGAGAGCAACCGCCCGCTGGAAGGAAGCGTCCGCTCCAGCCCAATCGAAGTCGACTTGTTGCTTAATCCGTCCCATTTGGGCATAGGCCTCTGCCAGGTTCGGGTTCAGCGCTAAAGCTCGCTCCACCGCTTCACGCGCACGCCGGTGACCCTCCTCAGCGGGAATAAGACCAACGTTGGCAAGCCGGTTGCTTACCCGAGACAACCCGACCCAAGCCAAAGCGTAGGAGGGATCAAGTTGGGCCGCCCGTTCGTAGTACTTTGCTGCCATCTCCGTATCTTTATCTGTGTTCCGCTCAAAGAAATAGTGCCCCTGCAAGTAGGCATCGAAGGCTTCCGGATCCACCGGGTGCGGCCGCGATAACTCTGCCTGTTGTTGCGGGGTCAAACGGAGCTGGATTTCCCGCGCAACAGCCTTGGCTACATCGTCTTCCACATCAAGAACATCCTTCGCTCGATAGTCGTAATCCTGCGACCACAAGTGAGTTTGGTCCTTCACCTGAATGAGCTGAGCGGTAAGGCGTAGGTGATCTCCGCTTTCGCGGAGGCTGTTTTCAAGAACATATTGCACAGAAAGTTCGCGTCCGATCTGGTCCAGGCGTTCGTCTTTGTGTTTGTATCCCATGACGGACGTTCGCGCGATCACGCCCAAGTGTTGCGGGTTAAGCCGCCCTAACTGCGAAATCGTTTCCTCGGTCAGACCGTCCGCGAGATATTCCTTGTTGGGATCGCCAGTGAGATTCTCGAACGGCAGTACGGCGAGCATGATTTTTTCCGATTTCGGCGGGTTGATAGTCCGAAAGTGCCGCCAGGAGGTGTAGCCCGCGCCCCCCAAAATGACGACAGACGCAAGCACGACCGCAGTCTTCCACCATGGAGACCTCATCTGTCGCTCAACTCTCGCCGTATTCTCGCTTATCACCGCGGCGGACTGTTCATGGTGCTCCCCGTCTTTCTCCAAAATGGTTCCCGGCGCCGACTCCCGGTATTCGGTGGCCGGCATCAAGCGATAGCCACGCCGTCCCAAGGTCTCGATGTACCGTGGGCTGTCCGCCGAATCCCCTAGGGCGCGACGTAGGGCCTTGATCGTTGCATTGATGCTGCGGTCGAAATCCACGACCGTATCATTCGCCCACAGCCTGCTCTGGATTTCCTCGCGGGTGACGATCTTGCCCTCACGTTCAAGAAGCATCCGCAGGACCTGAAACACTTGTTCCCTGAGGAGAACCTTATTGTTAGGATCGGACGGCTCAATTGATCGTAGCTCGCCAGTGCTAAGGTCGAGCTCAAAGGCTCCGAATCGAACGCGCCCTGAGGGAATGGTGTCCATAGGAATCGCACACAAACTCCAGAATCACGAAACTGTACCAATGCAACCAGGAATTGTCGAAAACAAGGCTCCAGACTGCTCCCAGGCCGCGCAGCGAATCTCCTTAAGAATCAATCACTTTCTAATTTCACTCCCATTTCATTGCAAAATCACCGCTGCTCCATTTACGCCCGTCCCCTCTTGCGGTAAATAGGCGATCATAGGTTTGATCAAACGACATGGGGTTCGCGGCATGCCAGCGGACAAGAGGTCCAAGTTGATTGCCATTATCGATGACAATGAGTTGATGCAGGACTCACTGTGCGACCTAATCGAGTCCGGGGGACTTGAGGCACAGTGCTTCGGATCAGCCAAGGCGTTCCTCGAATCCGATTTGCATCCCACGATCGCGTGCTTGATCGTTGACATCCGCATGCCGAAGATGTCGGGTTTGGAGTTGCAGGGCAGGCTGAAGCAAGAGGAATCCAATCTTCCGATCATCTTCATTACGGCGTTTGACGATGCCGAGGTACGGGCTCAAGCCATGAAAGAGGGTGCAGTCGAGTTCCTAGCAAAACCATTCAATCATCAGCTGTTGCTCAAATTGCTGCGAGACACCATCAATGGTGAACCGTTTGGCCTTGTCTCGCCGCCCCTTGCCATTGCATCCTGAAGCGCTCGCGGTCCTTCACGAAGTCCTCAACATCCTTTCATACAGTTCCCTCATACAGTTCCCTCTACATGAGATGAAGAACGACTTACTCAGGCGCGTTTCCCATTGCATCCAGGAGTTCGTCATGCGCCTGCAAGTAGTCCAGCTGTGACTGCAGCAGGAGCGCCTTGGCCTCGTATTCCTGGGCCGTTGCCGTATCCGCCTGCGAGTTCAGCGCCGCTCCCCGTATTAGCTCCTGCTGACGCACACGGTTCGACTCAGTGCGCAGAGCCAGCACTTCTTCTGACACTTTCAACATCTGCTGCATTCTTTCCAGCTTGTTGTATGCCGTCTCGACTGACAACTCGACCGCATCCGTCAGCTTCGCCAAGTGCTCCTTCGCTTGGGACAACTGCGCCTGACGTTCACGTAGTAAGGCCTTCTTCCGACCCGAGTCGAACAGGTCATAGCCGAAGTGAATACCAAAGGTTCCGAAGTTACGTGCCAGGAAGGGAACATTTTCCTGGTAGCTGTAGCGGGCAAAGGCGTCGACATCGGGGACCCAGATGTCAGTCTTGGTCAAGCGAACTGCGGCCTCGGCTTTCTCCACATCGGCACGAGCAGCACGGATTTCCGGATGTGAGCTTTCGGCAGCCGTCACACATTCCTCGCGCCGCGGGGTCTCCTGAAATTCGGGAACACCTGGATCCAGATCCAGAAGGGTGGTCAGTGGCAGGCCAATCAAGTCGTTGAGTTTCAATTTCAGGTCCGTCACCTGAAAATCAGTTGTCAGTATTTCCTGCTTTGCTTGCAACAGTTGTGCGCGGCTCTCGATCGACTCCTGTTCCAAGGCGCTGCCGAACTTCACCTGCTCGATGCGCTCTTGTTGAAGGGCTTCGGAAGCTTTTATGCGCGCTTCGGTGGCGCTGCGGCGCGCCCTAGCGATCAGAATCGTGTAGTAGACCTGATGAACGGCGAGCGCCACGTCGTTTCTGGTAAGCTCGGCCTTCTCACGCGAGGCTGTTAACTCGGCCTGGGCCAGATCATTTGTCTGTCTGATCTTGAGCAGGCCTGTCAGCGGCTGTGTGATCTGGGTTCCGCTGGTTATAAAGTTTTTGCCGCCCTGACTGATAATCGCATTCCCAGGTGGAATCGACGTTCCCCCGGCGACGCCGAGGCTGCCAGCCTTAATCTGAATCAACTCTGTGTCGGTCGCATGCATGAAGTTGCTGTCATTTCGGATCGTTGGAAAATATGCACTTTTCGCGACCTGCTTCTCCTGCCGTTTTTCCTCGACCGCATAGCCGGCGATGCGAACATCGTGGTTGTGCTGGAGCGCCAACTGAACAGCTTCGCGAAGTGCAATCTGGCGCCGAGGAGGCGTCGTATTGCTCGTTACCTGGGCCGCCGCAATGCAGGTGAAAAGGGCTGTCGCGGATAACACGCATCGCGCAATATTTCGTTTCATTGGTTCGACTCCTTACCGGCGGCCGGAATCTGCTGCATGGCGCTGAGATCGCCGTAGTTCAAGGGCGACTTACGCATCACGGCGACTAGCATCAAGGCGCATGCGCAACTCCAAGCGATCAGTAGAAATCCGTCTAGCAGGCTCAGGCTGTATGCTTGGATCCGCAACCGTGCTGCAATAAGACCAAGCGCGCGTGCGCCTGCCGCGGCAATGCCAGTGGATTCGGCGTAGAGACCCACCGTCATGGCGTGTATGTTCTGATCGGTGATCCAGTTGCCACTGCTAACGTGAAGCCCCAGAAGGTTCGAGTGCAACTTCTCCCGCTGAGCAATGAAGTGGCCCATGTAGATGGCGCCTGCTGTTCCGCCGAATAAGCGAATGACGTGAAAGTAAGCCGACAAGCTGAGGGCCCTCTCTGCTTTTGCTAGGCCGCCGGTGAATATTGCCTGCAGCACAATGCAGCCGACCAACCCAATGAAGGCAAAAGCTTGCCCCACACCGACGAGCAATTCCGTGCGGTAAAAATTCTCCGCCGCCCAGGCGCTGGTGTACTGCGAGCAAAACCAGGCTGCGAACGCTGTGCAAGCAAGCCCGGCTGCGAAAAGCAAGCGTGGATCGACCTTGCGCGACAGCAAAAGTGCTGCAATGAAAGCAATCGGTATGAGCGGAATAGCGCTCCAGATAATCGCGGGACCAATCTGGTCGGCCTCGAAGCCGCGAATGGCCAGCGCCTGTGGAATGAGGATGATGGTTATACACAGCGTGAAGCGGAACCAGAAGAGCAGGCAGCCAAGCAGAATGGTGTTCCACTTCAGCAAATACGTTAGCGCCACGAGAGGGTTGGGAGCACGAAGCCTTCGAACCAGCGCACACAGCAAGAAGAAAGACCCCGACCAAAACCAGGCATTGAACACCCCGGAGCGCCACCAATCCAGCCGTTGGCCTTGCTGAAGAGCCGTGAAAATCATAGCTAGTCCCGCACTTAGGTAAAGGAACCCAACGAAGCTGGGCGCCGGTGCGGTCTGTTTGCGTGGAGGCTGCGGGGGGATTCCGAAGTAAATGCATACCATCATCACCGGCGCAATCACCGCAGAGTTCCAGAACATCCACTGCCAAGACAGGTGGTCTCTGTACCACCCATAGAGTGAAGGAGCGATATTCACGCCTCCGTCGACAAAGACCGCATAGAGGGCGATAGTGAAAGGAAGATATCGCAACGGAATGTTGCGGAGGGCGAACGTCAGCGTGAGCGGATAGAAAGTGCCTGAAGTCAGCCCAGCAACAATAAGCGCAGCAACCAGAAGACCGTAGCTGTGGACGAGTGGGAGAAAGAGAGAGGTAACAGCGAAAAGTCCTGCCGCAAACAGGAGCACGCGCCGCGGCCCTAGCAACCCTCCGAGGTAGACAGTGAAGGGGCCGATAAACATGAGCGATGCATTGAAGGCACTGTCGAGCCAGGCGCCATCGTCGAAGCTTATGCCAACGTGCCCCTTCAAATCGGCAAGGCCGAGACTGAGCATGCGGCCGGCAAGGGTGACGAGTCCCGCGCCAGTGACGACTCCCAGGATGCCGAGGAGGGGACGCGTCGAGACCTCGGACGGGATAGCCGCGGCGGTCGCACGCGCGATCTCCAGTGCTGACGGGCGAATTGTGATGGTCGAAGCTGCCATAGACTTCGTTATCGTTTGGTGCGGACGGTGGCTACTACCGAAAGTCCGGGACGCAGCGTCGTCGCAACCGCCGGATCGTCCAGCGCGATCTTGACGGGAATACGCTGCACCACTTTCGTGAAATTGCCTGTGGCGTTGTCGGGCGGTAGCAAAGCGAATTGTGATCCGCTCGCTGGCGCAATCTCGGCCACCTTGCCGCGAATGAGTTGTTCGGGATATTCGTCAATTCGCAGTTCGGCAGTGTCTCCAATTTTCACATTAGTCAACTGTGTCTCGCGATAGTTCGCTTGCACCCACTTGGTCAGAGCGACAAAGGAGATCACGACTGTGCCGGGCGAAACCAATTGCCCTGGCCGAACTTGCCGTTCACCCACGGTGCCATCGTCGGGGGCGTAGATTTTGGTGTAGCCAAGGTTTACCTCAACTGCAGCAAGACTGGCCTGTTTGGCATGCAGATCAGCCTGAAGTTGCGCCTCCTGAGATTCGAGCACGGCTTTGCTCCCTCGCTCGGCCTCGGCAGCGAGTTCACTACTACGCAGCAAGGTTTGCGCCTGGTTGAGATCGGCGTCCCGGCTGGCAAGCTGGGCGGAGAGGTTTCCTTCGGCGGCGACAGCGGCCTCTAGGTTCTGCTCGGTCGTCGAATGAGTCTGATACAACCCTTCCTGGCGTTTACGTTCCGAGCGTGCGCGAATCAACTGAGCTTGCACGGCGTCCTTGCCAGCCTCGGCGGCAGCAATCTGTGCCTTCGCCTGATCGATGCCAGCCAGCGCCCTCGCGATCCGCGTATCTTGCAACTGGCGCTGGCGAAGATTCTCCACAATTCCCGCACGGGCCGCCTCAACCGCCGCTTTGGCCTGATCCACTTGCGCATGGTAGTCATCGTCCTGCAATTCGACGAGGAGATCACCTTTATGCACTTGCCGGTAATCCGCCACGTCGACTGCGCGCACGATGCCGGACACCTTCGTACTAAGCGGAGTAAGGTCACCGCGAACGTAAGCATCATCTGTAACCTGTTCGACCTTTCCGCCTTCCCACGCATTCCAATTACGCGTGATGGTAATCAAGAGTGCCAGAGCCAGAAGCACCACAACAATGGGTGTTAGGTAGTTCTGCCACCTCGCGCGGTGAGGAACTGCCTGATCGGTATCGGTCTTGGGCGGCAGCGGTTTCGCGGCCGGCACCGTGGATCCGGCGGACACTGGCGAGGTGGACATCAATTTTGCTCCTTGAGTGTTCCGCGATCTCGAAGTGCTGGAGTTCTCATGATTTGGTTTAAGCAACTACGGTTCCACTCACGACGACGACGATTAACGAGCGCAATCCCAGGCTTGCACTCGCAATCGGAGCAAATTCATGCGTTTCTTGAAGAGACGGATAGACCCCTTGAGTTCCATGACCGCCATGTCACATGACACCGTGACACTTGACACCGTTTACCCCGAAGAATGCAGCCGTAGGAGCCGCTCTTCTCGACATTGCTCTCAAGGGTAGTAAATGGCGGGCGGACAATTACAGTCTTGCAGCGCGTGGTAGGTCGACAGTGCTGCTCGATTGGAACCGTGCGTGCTGAAGAGCCTTGTGGTTGAAACCGCGCGGCATTAGCGCCAACTTAGTTGCGCCTATCTGAAAGGAAGCCTATGAACCAAAGGAGAGTTCTTGCAATGATTCTGACGTTAGTCGGGTTCGCGCCGGCGGGTTCCGTCCTGGCCCAGAATTCGACATCGGTAAAGAAGGATGCGGTCAAGACCTCGACTCCAAACGACTCTCAAGTGAGTCCCGACGACTTCGTCGATCTATTGCGCAGAGATATACGGTCCCAAAAGAAACAGATCATCGCCGAGAATATGGAGTTGAGCGATGCTGAGGCCGAGAGGTTTTGGCCCATTTACGATCAATACGCGGCCGAACTCTCCAAGATCTACGACGTGAAAATTGCGTTGCTGAAGGACTATGCCGACAACTACAGCAGCATGACGGGTGAGCAAGCCGAAAATTACATCCGCAGACGTGCTGAGGTAGAACAGTCAATCATGCAGCTGCGATTGAAATACATGCCTGCGTTCCGCAAAGGGCTTACAGGCAGGGAGACCGCGTTGTTCTATCAACTCGACTGGCGCCTGGGTCTCGCGATCGACGTGCAGCTGATACAAGTGCCGCTGATTAATCCGTAATCGCCATCATCCTTGAAGGGATTTCAATCAGTAAACGCCTACGGCTGGGAGTCGTTCTTGCATTGCGGAGACCCGGCCCTAGGCATTCAGGTCGATTTCCACTGGCTGGCTTGCTTCGTATTTTGTCGAAGCCTCAGATTTCCTTGTCTTCGCCGAGGGCTACGGTTGCTTCCACTCGATAGGTCCAGGTTTTATTCTCCTCCATGCACGCGCCAATATTCTTTTTCACCTTTGCCTTTGTCGCGTTTGTGTGTAAGAAGCCGAAAGACAAGTCTTCGTGCACCGATGCGTACAGCGAGGGTAAGTATAACCACGACTGCTAACGCGAGCCAGTCAACCAAGTGGGAACCAAAGGCATAGTTTGTGAGCCAGTGCATAAAAACCCGTCTTAGTCAATTAGCGACAACGATGACAATAGAAACAGAACTTGCGACCTCTAGCGATGTTGCCTAAAACACGAGGCGAGTAGCTTGCATGCGCAGGATTGGCCACCGGATCTGCCTGCGCCGGATCACTTGATCTCTAGTCTTTCTGAGCGGAAGTTGAACCGGCCGCCCAGGCCGCGGATACCGGAGTCACCAACTTCTCAATCGCTCGTTCCATCGTGCGGTTCATTTCCGAAACCAAGGCTGGCACATCGTGCTTATCGACATCTCCAATCTCCGAAACAGCGTTGCTCCAAACGATCGCTCCCGTGGAGATGCTGGTCATCTCGGCGGAGATAGCAACTTGGACTTTCACGCCGCCCTGGTAGTCGATTTCTTCGAGCTTCTCCAGACGTCCGCTCAGCACATAGTCGACATCACGGCTTCCGTCGTAGATCTGCACACGGGCAAAGGCTCCGCTGGCGCGCAGGCGGTCGACGATTGCGTTGGTCACGAAATCACGAGGGTCCGTCGCCCAGCGGTGGTAGGCATAGAAGCCGATCTGTTCAGGAGATGTTTTATAGACAATTCCTCCCTGACGCAGGTAGGTGGGGGCGCGGAATTGACGGATCGCGAGACTCGCATTCGCCTTCTCCGAAGCGGGCGGATCCGGCGGCGCAGGAAGGTTGAGGGTGTAGTAGTTTGGGTGTCTCACACTTCCAGCACAACCGGCCAGGATCACCAAAAGTGCCAGACTGAAGATAATCGTCGTAACGGGTCTTCTCGTGATTACCATCCGCCGGTGTCCCGTGTCGGGACAGGCTCGATGCCACTTGTTTCGTTCGATTCGCATCATTTCGGCACCTTCCTATCCTCGGGCTGTTTGATCCGAATCAGGCTCCAGGGACGCTGTTTCACCGATTCGGTCAAGTCATCCAGGTTTTCGGTTACGGTCCGCAGGTTTTCGATTGTGTCGTCAATCTTGTAATCATTTGCTCTCACGAGCACCTGCATGTCAGCCAACAAGTGCTTGGCTTCGAGCAAAGTATTCTGCAGTTCCACCACATCCTTGCGGACGGGCTCGCGCACCTCGCTGACGGTGCCATTCACGTTTTGGATGGTTTCGTCAGCGTGCTGGCTGAGTGCATTCAACTGGTCGGTAAGGCGATCAATCTTGGGCCGCTCCGTCGCGAGCATTGCGTTGACGTTATCGAGCACGTCTCGTATCTTGCGTTGATTCGTTTGGCCCGTAACATTGGTCAGGTTTGCGAGCAGCGCATGGGCATCTCCGCTGATTCCTCCCAGTTCTCCCCGCACCTGTGTGATCAGCTCGTTGGCGTTGTCGGCAACGACCGCCATCTTGCCGGTGATCTCGTCAAGGCTCGCGGCCTCCTGCGATGGAATCGTGGACTCCGCGAGTAGACGCTTCGCATCGTTGCTGCCGGTGGTGATGGATAGTGCCGCTCCGCTCATCACGCTGACCAGCCCCAGCTTTGCCACGGATTTTTCGTTCAATGGGGTGTGTTCCTTCACCTCCAGCAGAATCTCAATCCTGGTTGGATCTGAACTCCAAGGCCGAACCGCTGTTATTTTGCCCACATTGATTCCGCCGAACAACACAGGCGCCCCCGCTTCCAGTCCGCCCGCATAACGAAGATACGTGCGGTATGGAACGGCATGTACGCCAAGCTGCGCGTTGATCAGGTAGATCAGCGTAAATGCCAGGACCGAGAAGCATCCCAGGACGAACGCTCCTACTTTCGCTTCCGTGGTCACTGGTAGACCTCCTCGGACTGCATGTATTTTTCGAAATAGGCTGTTACGCCGGGCATCTTCGCTATGTTTTCGGGTATGCGATCGAGAAACTGCCGCACCCGCGGATGCTGGCTCGCCTTGATCTCGTCCTTCGTGCCGACCGAACTGAAGGAACCCTGATAGAGCATGGCGATACGGTCTGCGATGCGGAACGCGCTCGGCAGTTCGTGGGTAACGACGATGACCGTCATCTGCAATGCTTCCTTGACGAGCAAGATGAGTTCATCGAGTTCCGCGGCAACAATGGGATCAAGCCCGGCCGATGGCTCATCGAGCACAAGGATCTCGGGGCCGAGCGCAAGCGCCCGCGCCACGGCCGCACGCTTCTTCATTCCCCCGGAGAGTTCCTGAGGGAGCAACTTGCCAAAGTCGGCCAGACCGACTGCGGCCAGCTTCATCCAGACCATAAGGTCGACGATTGAGGGTGCGAGGCGCGTATGCTCGCGCAGTGGCAAGGCGACGTTTTCCTCCACCGTCAATGAATTGAATAACGCCGCGCTTTGGAAAGCCACGCCAATCGAGCGCAGGACCTTTTTGAGTTCGGACTTTGAGCAACGAGTAATATCCGTTCCCTTCACGTGGATGCTGCCCGACTTAGGGCGCTCCAGCCCGATGATCTGGCGCAACAAGGTGCTTTTTCCGGAACCGCTTCCACCCAGCAACACCATCGTTTCTCCGTGCTCGATGTCGAGGTTCAGCCCATTCAGGACGCGGCGTCCGTCGTACTCAACCACAAGATCGCGGACGGAAATGATGGGCATCAGCTTTTCACCGTGAAATAGAAAATCGCGGTAAACACCGCGTCGGCAACGATGACAAGGAATGTCGATTTCACTACCGCACTGGTGGTGGAGCGGCCTACGGAATCGGGGCCTCCGCGGACGCGGAATCCTTCCAGGCATCCGACGTGAGCGATGACGGTCGCGAACACAACGCTCTTGACGAGTCCGGTGATTACGTCGCGCAAGGTAATGGAAGTGAACACGTAGTGGGCGTATAGCAGTAGCGACAGGCGAGTGCTCAGGAACATGAACAGCCCACCGGCCAATATGCCGAAGAGATTCGCGATGATGCTGAGGCAAGGAACGGAAATCAAAGCGGCCAGATACTTGGGCGCGAGGACAAACTCTACCGGCTCGATCGCCATCACGCGGAGGGAATCGAGTTCCTCAGTCACCTTCATCGTTCCGATCTCAGCCGCGAAAGCCGACCCGGAGCGTCCACTAACGGCGATCGCGGTGAGTAGAGGTCCGAGTTCGCGCGTGAAGCCAACCGCGACCAAGTCGATGACGTAGTGCAACGCTCCAAAACGGCGTAGTTCCGAGGCCCCCTGCATGGCCAGAATGAATCCCGTGCAGATCGACATCAACGACACCATGGGCATCGCGTCTACGCCGATTTCCAGCATCTGCCTCACGGTAGCCTGCCAGCGGTAACGATTTCCTACAAAGGGCAGCGCCCGCGCCATCGCCCGCAGAGTGGCCCACCACTGAATATTCAGACTTCCGACGTAGTCGAGATGTTCGATTGTGCTTTCACCGACACTTTCGAGAACATTTGCCATCAGGACACCTTTTGCCCTAAATTACCCGCGTCGAACAGGGCTAGTACCCCGGTGACTTCGAATAACCGGAGTGCAGCACCACTAAGCCCTTGCAAGCGGAAAATGATCTGGCGTTGGCGGGCGATTCTCAGAGCTTCAATCAGCGTGGCGATGCCGGATGTCTCAATGTAGGAAACGCCTGCAAGGTCGACGATGAGGGTCTGAGCCAATGGTGCTTCCGACAAAAGAGTCCGCAGGTGACATCGAAGATCGGGTGAGGAATCGACATCGACTCGGCCGCTCAACCGGAGCATGGCGTCCTCTCCCACTCGATCGACTGCGATCTTGAGGTTGTCGCTTGAAGGACTTGCAATCCACGTCATCGCTACTCCCAGTCGTTCTTTACGATTTAAATGCGCAATCCTGATTCACACCCGTGCCATTCACAGTCAAGGTGCTTGCATGCAGGCTTCCACAACTAATGGCGCAACGAGGCGCATTGAACCGTACTTTTCTATCAGTTGAGCGCGGCAGAGATCATCCCAGCGGTCCGCAAGACAAGTGCTTTACATGCGTGGAGATCACACTCTCGCCGCCCAGCATGAGCTGGGAAGTGAGTCGTTCTGCTGTCACGAGCGATGACGCCTCTGTCAAAGTGAGTGACACACATTCGATGGCGCTAAAACCGCAACGATGGGCGTTTCGTGCGAATGTGCTAGGTCAGTTTTCCTTTCTGTCGGCGCACGACAAGTCCGCCGGAACTTCAGGGCCTCAGCTGCTCGACAGGCTCATCGATGCCATCGCAACGTCCGCGCAATCCAGCGTGGCACACAGATTGCTATTGAGATCAGAGGAGGAATGAGGACATGAAGCGAAGATTACTGGTTCTGTTTTTGATCGTCGGGTGTGGCGTACTCGGATCGGCGCAAGACGTTGCCACTGACGTTGGCAAGGCAGCGAAGGACGCGGGCAAGGCTACAGAGGCCGCCGCCAAGGACGTTGTACGGGGCACGAAATCGGCCACCAAAGCTGTGGCCCATGGCAGTGACAAAGGCGCGACTAACGTGGTTAAGGACACCAAGAGCGGATCAAAAACAGCGGCGGACGCAAGTAAGCGCGCTGGCAGTAAAACAGGGAAGGAGATCGGGAAGGGCGCGGAAGACGCTGGTAAAGGTTCGAAGAAAGCGGCCACGAAAACGGCGGATGCGGTGAAGTAAAGTGCAGATGTAGTTGTGGTTGCCAGCTGACCCCCACGCTTGAACGCGCAGGGGGCGCAAGTGCCTATGCGCTGTCAAGCGTCGTCGAGGAAGGACAACCAAATTGAAACAAGGTGCGCAGGTAGCTGCCTGTTGCGCGATGGTCGCAGCTGCGATCGCGGGCGCACTCTCCGCTGATGCCACGCAAAGTACGTATCAGTTGCCCTCAAACTCAGAAGTCATTGGCTACCTCCTTCAATCGGTGAACTGGTATCGCCATGTGCACACCGAACGGCAGGTTGTAAGCGAACCGGCCGACCTAATGTTTCTTGATGACAATCAAGCGATCGAACGGCAGATTGTGAAGCTCTCGTTCGAGTTCGCCAAGGCGGATGCCACCCTGCAAACAAGCCCCACTTCTTTGCACGGCAGAACGACACCCTCAGACTCTCCTCCTGCTGATCTTGCGCACTTTATCGAATTAAAGAACCGAAATGATCAACGGCGCCAGCAAGCAATCGAGGAGATCAAGAATCTCGACAACACACTGAACCGGGCCAAGGGGAGCGACCGCAGGAAATTGAAGGCCGCTGAGGAAGACGCTCAAACTCGATTACAACTTCTAGACGCAGTCGCGCGGGGCGTCAATGATCTAGTCGAGTTTGTCCAAAGTCCCGGTGAAGGACAAAGCTACAGCGGACATTTGGATTCCGCCATCGACGACCTCGCACAATCGATACCGGAAGTGACGGGCCCGTCAGTTCCCTCAGCGACAGTACCCTTGCAAAAGGCAACTTCCAGAACGGCTGGCCTTGACGCCGGCATCCTTGGACTGGTGTCAGATGTGTCTGCGATGAACCGCAAGCTTCACGTAATTGACGAAAAGATACGCCTCACTGACAACTTGACGCTGTCCGCGAATAATCTGCGAATTCCGCTGGCCGATTTCATCACTCGCCTCATTCAGACTGTCGCCATAAGCAATTCGCAGACCAGCGATCTTTTGTCGTTGCGCGAACAGAAGTCGCACCTCGATGCCATTACTATCGATCTTAAGGAGTTGTCTCCGGTCATCGTAGCGCTCGACAAGCAAAAGGTCTTGCTCGCAGAGTACAAGTCACACCTCCTGCCCTGGCGAATTACAGTGGCCAGCCAATACAGGCAGGCATGGAAACAACTGTTGAACCGCGTGATCGTCGTTTTGTCGATCATCGGTGTGCTCCTCGCAGTCGGCCAGCTTTCACGCCGGTTCACACTCCGGCATGTCCACGATCCAAATCGGCGACGGTTCATCAGTATGAGCCATCAATTTCTGACTCTGTTCGCCATTACGGTCGTCATCGTCTTCGTGCTTGCCTCGGACTTGAAGTCGGTCGCAACCTACTTTGGGCTTCTGAGCGCCGGACTCTTACTCGCACTCGAAAACGTCATTCTTGCGACTCTTGGCTCTCTCCTTTTGGTTGGGAAGCGCGGAATCAAAATTGGCGACCGTGTGCAGGTCTCGACAGTTACCGGCGATGTCATCGATATGGGCCTGCTGCAATTCCAGTTGAGAGAAGTCGACGTAGAGAGCGGGAGATACACCGGTCACGTCGCAACTTTTTCGAATTCGCTTGTCTTTGTATCTCCAGCCACGGGTCTGGTGAGATTTGACTCCACTCCGGAGAAAACCTCGAAGGCACCAGCAAGCAAGCCCGGAGCAGAGCGGCAGGCAGAGGAGCGCGTTTCGGTTGCGAGTGACTAGAGTTAGAGATTTGGATCGTGGCGCTCAACATCTAGACCGCCGCGTCATTCTATCGACGTTGGCTTTCCTGTCACGGTCATTGACACTGGCCATTTCCCTTCCGCACCTGATTGCTCAGGTCTATCAGGAGACGATTGCCTCGTAAAAGGCGGCATTCAGTCTGTGCTTTCATGCCGCTCGACAGCTCAGGTGCCAGTGCTTTGCAATGGCACTGAGCTTGCTTGGACGAGGGATGGCACGCTGGGGCGCCCGTAAGCTGCGGCTCTACCGAGCACTTTCAGGCTTATGAGATGAGATGACGATGCAAGTCGCGCTCCCGGTTCGAGTTTCCGCCAACGAACATTAGCTTTGGAGATCTTAAATGCTTAAGGGCTTCACTTATCCACTCACTGCAAAAGGCAGATCGACGCTGAATCCACCTCCTCCCTGGCACTACTCTTCCGACTTCCTCAGTATTGAGTTCTGGTCAGAGCCCTCTGCCGTAGCGGCTCTGTTGCCTCCCGGGCTCGATCCTGATCGAGCCGCAAATGGTCATGCCAATGCTTTTTTTTTCGACTGGCAGTTCAGCGGGAACGACGACGAATATCTTGATCCTGCCCGTTATCAGTATCGAGAGTTTTTCATACTCGTGGATGCTTTATACCAGGACAAGCCGGTCGCTTATTGTCCCTATATCTTCGTGGACAACGATGCGGCACTTGCCCGCGGTTGGACACAGGGCTATCCCAAGCGCATTGGGCAGGTATTCCAGACAAGATATTACGCGGCGACGGGAAGGGCGGGGCCTGCACTCACCCCGGGATCTAAGTTTGCCGGGTCTCTAACATCGAGCGGGCAACGGCTAGCTGAAGGCATTGTCACGCTGAGAGAACCGATGACGGATATTTCGCTACTGAAACAGAGGCCCGTCATCAATCTCCTCCACTCTCCGCGTCTTGCCGCTGATAAGCAGGACCAGCCGGCAGTTCACGAGCTGGTCGAGAACATCCCGCGCGACGTGAAGCTTGAACAAGCATGGGTAGGAGAGGGTTCTCTGACGCTCCCCATCTGCAGAGGCGAAGAACTCTCCGACTTGGCGCCCGTCCGTACTGGCAAAGGCGTACGGGCTTCCATGGCATACGTCGTCGATGACCTAAAAACACTGAAGGAGTTGAGAAGGTAATGCGGCGGGGCAGCGTGCCTCACATCGCTGCTTCCTTGATTTTCAGTTTCAATCCGCGGACACGTTGAATCGTCTCGGCCGATCACGAATTCAGATATGAACACGAACGGAGTCAAGGGTGAAGTCGATAACTTGTAGCCGGCCCGACTCCCTCTATGAGGCTGCACTGGAGCGCATGCAGATCGACAAGGCGAGCTGCGATCATGTTGTGTCTGCGGCTCTGACACGGTACCTCCGTAAACCAATCACACTTTGTTTCAAGTATCGACGTCCGCCGCACTGGTCGAAGGCCTGTATCAGGGTGCAGTACGAGTCTCGCGCTTGTTGCGTCATGGCAACTTTGGACTCGGAACGTTCATCGACCTGGTGGTACTGGACGGCATCTGTTACCAAGTATCGCCGAGCGGCGCGGTCGCGGTAATTGGAGACGATTAATTAATTCCATATGCCGTCGTAACCCGATTCATGCAAGCAACGGTGATGAATGGTTCATTCATGACTCAGGAGCGTCCAATCCAACGGGAAGCGGGCGGATGCCGGTGACACGAGTGGCAATGACGACGGATGCGGTCGAGCTTTCAGTCGAGACAGCGTGCAACAGACAGGAAAGGACGCGGGAGATTTTGAATGGTGGACACAACAGCCTCGTTCGAGTGGTCTTTACCCGCCTGCCCACCACGTACGGCGTGTTCGACCTGGTCGGCTTTGAGCGCGCGAACGTGGACAAGGAAAAGACTGAGAGTGCCCTCCTCCTGATGCTTGGCGATGCGACAAATCGAGCGCCTTTGCTACGCATTCATTCTCAGTGCCTAACTGGAGAAGTGCTGGGCTCTCTGCGCTGTGATTGCCGAGGACAATTGGAAATCGCAATGTCAGCCATTGCAGACGAGGGATCGGGACTGGTGATCTATGAGTATCAGGAGGGCCGTGGCATCGGGCTCATGCCAAAGCTGAGAGCCTATGCCTTGCAAGACCAGGGTCTCGACACAATCGAAGCGAACGAAGCTCTGGGTTTTGACGCCGACTGCCGTGATTTCAGTCTGGCCGTGGCTATCCTGCATGAGCTTAAGATCCGGCAGGTCCGTCTGATGTCAAACAACCCCAAGAAAGTTGAAGCACTGACAAAGGGTGGAATCGAAGTCATCGAACTGATTGCTTGCGAAGCACCACCAAGCCCCCATGCATTGTCGTACCTGCGGACCAAGAAGAAAAAGATGGGGCATTCGCTCACGATCATGTGAGCGATTGGAGAAATTGTCCTTAATCGGAGCACCTATGTCTAGTCAGCAACCTAGCGCAGTGGATCTACTCGTTTCGTCTGAAGCTTCCCGTGTGCATGGTGGTGATGGGCGCTGCCTTGTTACCCAATCAGTGAGGTTCGCCACAATCGAGAAGTCGCTTAGGGAGTTGCGATCAGGGCGCATGATCGTCGTTGCCGATGATGAGGACCGTGAGAATGAAGGTGACCTCATGATCGCAGCAGAGATGGTCACTCCTGAAGTCATCAATTTTATGGCAACCTACGCGCGAGGTTTGATCTGCCTCGCAATGACCGGCGAGCGGCTTGACCAGTTGGAATTGGGACCGATGGTGCACCAGAACACCGCGAGCCTAGGCACAGCGTTTACAGTCTCGATCGATGCACGAGGAAGAGGTGTAACAACAGGAATTTCGTCGTACGATCGTGCTCAAACCATCTTAGCTGCGGTCGACCCCCGGACTCGCCCTGAAGACCTCGCGCGCCCTGGTCATGTGTTTCCGCCACGCTCCCGGCCTGATGGCGTTCTCGAAAGGCGCGGCCAAACCGAAGCGTCTGTTGACCTCGCACGATTGGCAGGGCTGCGCCACGCCGCCGTGATCTGCGAAATCATGAACCGCGATGGCAGTATGGCACGAGGCTCAGATCTGGCAAGGTTCTGCTCAGAGTATGGCTTGATAATGGTGACGGTAGCCCAGCTCGTTCGCTACAGGCTTGAGACAGAATTAGACGACGATATTGCACAGCCCGCACACTTGAGCGGCAAACATTGAAGCTCGTGGATTTCGTGCGCGCATTCAGCGGCCCGATGCAACCGTGATAAGACTGACTTCACTTGACGTCGTGTATGCCAACCCGGCCTTCGAACACGTTACCGTTCAATTCAGATCAGATCAAACGACCTGACTTCCGGCCGAGGTCAGGTTTGGTAAGATTCTGTGCCATGGTTGCCCGCGTCGATTCCACGTTGCCTCTCGCCAGGTGCACCTCGAAAGCACGGGATTTCCATGTTCCGCGATCGTTTCTGGTTTGCCTCTTATCGCTGTGGCTCACGTTAGGCGCGTCTCAAGCATTGGATCCGAACAAACGCCTTACCCAATACGCGCATACTGCTTGGCGAATACAAGACGGATTCTTTCCGAATACTCCGTTTTGGGTTTCGCAAACAAAAGATGGGTATCTCTGGGTGGGCGGCGGCAGTGGCGCGTGGCGTTTCGACGGCGTCCGTTTTACTCCCTGGTCGGCTCCGATCGCGTCTGCGCCAATTCTCCACCCTGTCAGTATGCGAGCGGGAGAATTTTGGATTGCCACTCGAAGCGAACTCGCTCACGTTCGGGACAATGTCGTGATTTCCCGTTACGATGTTCCGGTAATTAAGATCCTCAAAGATTCTGACGGATCTGTGTGGACTCTCTCCAACCAGAATCCGGACCGAGTTCTGTGTCAGGCAACGGATACGAAAATCCGCTGCTTCGGGAAGGCAGAGGGTATAACGATTCACGTCCCGTTTTCATTCATCCCTGATGGCAAAGGAGGATTTTGGATCGGAGGCGACACGTCATTGCTCCATTGGAAAATGGGTGCGGCCCCTGAGATCTACAGCTTTCAGCACCTTCAATCACTGGTGGGGCAAATCGGCATCCACGATCTTCTTGAGGATTCCGACGGTTCCTTATTAGTCGGAATTTTCGCGGCGGGGCCGGGACTTGGGCTTGAAAGATTCCGCAATGGTGTGCTGACGCCGGTAGTTCTGCCAAACTTCGACGGAAGTAAGCTCGTTATCCACGGGATCATGGAAGATTCTGATAAGAACCTGTGGATTACGACGTTCGGGAGCGGCATCTACCGCATTCACGGCCAAACAGTCGAGCATTTTGGACGAGTTGACGGCTTATCCAGCGACACCGTCTTCGAACTGTACGAAGGCGATGACGGGATAGTATGGGCGGCCACGTCCGATGGGATCGACAATTTTCGGGATCTTCCGGTCACTACCTTTTCGGCCTCCGAGGGGCTTGGACCATCCGGCAACGCTTCGGTCATGGCCACTAAAGACGGGACGGTCTGGGTGGCAAATCTCGGCACTCTCGATTTTGTTCGAAACGGAGTCGTTTCCTCAGTTCGCGTGCCTGGACAGCAAGTTAGTTCGTTGCTCGAAGACCATCAGGGCAACATTTGGGTTGGCGTTGACGACGGGCTCTTCATCTACAAAGATGGCCACTTCCGGCGTATCCCGGAACCTGATCATCACCCACTGGGTTTGGTACTCGGTCTCACAGAGGACATCGACGGCAATATTTGGGCGGAATGCAAAGGCACTGAAAGAAGACTCATCCGCATCCGCGATTTCAAGATGCGAGAGGAGTTCTCCGAGCCTCAGGTTCCGAAGGCTAAGGCCATTGCGGCAGACCCGAAGGGCGGAATTTGGCTTGGCACACTCACGAATGACTTGACGTTTTTCCGGGAAGGTATTGCGCGTACGTTTCCCCTGAAGCTGAATGATAAACGGTGGGCCTATCAGATTGCTGTTGATCCCAATGGGTCAGTGATCACCGCATCGAATGACGGACTTGCGATGATCCGCGCCGGGAAAGTTCAGCGTCTGGGCAAAGAAAACGGACTTCCTTGCGACGGGGTCTATGGCTTCGTTGTGGATGACAACAGAAACCTATGGCTCAATGCGCCCTGTGGATTTATAGAGATTGAAGCCTCGGATGTCCACCGATGGTGGATTCATCCAGACACCATCGTTCAGGCACGATTGTTTGGTCCGCTCGACGGAGCTCGTCCAGGTCCTGTATCGTTCAATCCGGCCGCGAAATCTCCCGACGGGCGCCTGTGGTTTGTAAACGGTGTGGTTCTTCAGATGATCGACCCGTCACATCTCTCTGGTAACGGGTCTGTTTCGCCGGTCTACGTCGAGACCGTTGTTGCTGACCGAAAGCAATACAAACCGCAAGAAGGTCTTCAACTTCCTCCTTTGAGTCGTGATCTCGAAATTGGCTACACATCGCCAAGTTTTCTGATTCCCCAAAAGGTCAAGTTTCGCTATCGACTTGACGGGCATGATCGCGATTGGCAGGACGCGGGCACTCGTCGCGAAGCTTTTTATACGGAACTGGGTCCCGGTAAATATCGATTTCGTGTAATCGCGTGCAATAGCAGCGGGGTGTGGAACGAGCAGGACGCGACACTGGATTTCACGATTGCTCCGGCCTTCTACCAGACCGTATGGTTTCGCTGTTTATGCGTGTTTCTCTTCTTTGCAGTTCTTACTGGACTTTATCGCCTTCGGCTCCGCCACTTGGAGCGTCAGCGGGATGCTCTTCGCAAGAGTGAGAAAGAGCTTCGCGACGTGATTGACACCATTCCTGCGACAGTGTGGAGTACTCTGCCAGACGGCTCCAATACTTACGTTAACAAGCACTTTGTGGAGTACTCGGGGTTATCGGCGGAACAGACGACCGGATCAGGGTGGCAAGCGGTAATTCACCCTGATGATCTTGAGCGACATGCAGCTAGATGGAGGAAAGCGGTTGCTAGCGGCAAGCCTCACGAAAATGAGGTGCGTTTGCGCCGCTCGGATGGGCAATATCGCTGGCATTTGGACCGCGGAGTGCCGCTCCGAGATGAAGATGGAAATATCGTCGAGTGGTATGGCGTCGCGACCGACATCGAAGATCGCAAACGCGCCGAAGAGGCGCTTCAGCGAAGCCAGTTTTATATCAGCGAAGGGCAGCGCCTCGCCCACATGGGAAGTTGGGCCTTCAACGCAGCGGGATTCGAATACTGGTCCTCCGAGTTGTTTCGGATTCATGGTCTTGATCCGAGTGACAAGCCGCCAGCAGTAGAAGAATATTTAGCTCTTGTACACCCGGAAGATCGCACGTTCATGAAACAAGGAATTACTCAGATGTTGGTCGACCGTCGTGCATTCGACTTCACGAAAAGGATTATCCGGCGAGATGGAGAGATTCGTAGCGTGCGCTGCGTGGGTGTTCCGGTCATGCAAGGAGGGACTTTCCAGGGCTTCCTTGGGACAGGGATGGATGTTACGGATCAAGAGCGATTAATTGAGGAGCTGCGCCTGAGTGAAAACTATCTCAGCGAAGGGCAGCGCCTCGCCCACATGGGAAGTTGGGCATTTAACCCCTCTGGCTCCTTTGAGTACTGGTCTCAGGAGTTGTTCAAGGTTTACGGCCTAGATCCGCAGAAGGGAGCTCCCACACTTGAGGAGTATCTAGCCACCCTTCACCCGCAAGACCGCGACTCTATGGCTGACACCATAGAGAGAATGCGTGCGGAACGTAGTGGCTGCGATGTGAAAAAGAGAATTGTTCGCCCCGACGGCGAGCTTCGCTACATTCGCTGCGTCGGAATTCCCGTTGTTGAAGGCGAAGTTCTCAAGGGGTTTCTCGGCACCGCGATCGATATCACCGAGCAAGAACTGCTGACCCAGGAGTTGCAGCGTCGGCAAGCGCACTTGGCCGAGGCGCAAAAGCTGACCCATACGGGCAGTTGGGATTGGCGCTTAGCGGATCGGAAGACGGTGCACCTCTCCGACGAGTTTTGCCGGATTTACGGCTTCGATCCATCTGAGAGAGCGCCTACTTGGAAAGAATATTTCGAGCGCGTCCACCCGGAGGATCGCCTTAAGTGGTCGGCCACGATCGAATTGGCAATCGCGGAAAAGGCCGATTACGATCAGGAGTTCCGCATTCTTTTACCGAATGGAATGGTGAAGTGGATCCACACTGTTGGCCATCCCGTCCTTTCCGACACCGGAGATTTAGAGCAATTCGTGGGCAGTTCGACCGACATCACAGTGCTCAAATCTGCCGAGCAAGAGCGTGAGAAATTGCGACAACTAGAGGCGGATCTGGCACATACCAATCGTGTGAGCACGTTGGGGGAAATGGCAGCGTCGCTGGCACACGAAATCAAGCAGCCCATCGCCGCCGCCATCACCAGCGCCAACAGCTGCATAGAATGGCTGGCACACGAGCCTCCCAATCTGGATCGGGCTCGTGCTGCAGCAGCCAGAATCGATAAGTATGGGAATCGTGCGGCTGAGATCATCGACCGTATACGTTCGTTTTACAAGAAGTCTCCTCCACAACGTGGGTTGGTCGACGTCAACGGAATCATCCAGGAAATGCTCACACTGCTGAAGGGTGAGGCCGATCGGTGCTCAGTTACCTTGCGCACAGAACTTGCCGCCGAACTGCCCAAAATCAAGGCGGATCGTGTGCAACTGCAGCAGGTGTTCATGAACCTCATGGTCAATGGGATTGAAGCCATGAAGGACTCGGGGGGAGAACTTAGTGTGAAGTCACAACTGCAGGACGGTCAACTCCAGTTCTCGGTCGGCGACACCGGCGTGGGACTGCCAGAGGGGCAGATGGAACAGATCTTTTCTGCGTTTTATACGACCAAGTCGCAAGGCAGCGGCATGGGGCTAGCCATCAGCCGTTCCATCGTGGAGTCGCATGGCGGCCGGTTGTGGGCAAGCGCCAATAGTGGAGGGGGCGCAACGTTTCATTTTACCCTGCCGATCCAGGTCACGGAGTCATCCCCGTTGGTTGCCTGAGACACTTCTTCGTTTCGTGACATTCGGATCTCCCGGCAGAGAGGTCGGAGATATAAGAGATGGCAGTGGTCGAAAACTGCTACCGTTCCCTCGGCTTTGATTTGAGCGTTTGGGCAAGCACTCGGTTCACTTCCGCTGTTTTTTGGGCTCGCAAATTGTCAATCATGCCGAGGTAAAGCTCATAGGCGACTGAATTCGTTTTTACCAAAATCTGCTCCATGGCATCAATCCTGATCCGGCTTTCTACCAAAAGATCAACGATTTGCTTTAAGGCATTCGGTAATGGCTGACCGGCGGCTTTGCTCATGTCTGCTTCCCTTCGAGATTTACGCGTTCACATAAATGGTCGTGAATCTCGGTTGCACGTACCTGTCCACGATCCTCATGAAGGGCAGGACAGCGTCAGCTCACGGCGCGTTGCTGATGTGCCCAGAAACGCTCGCGAAGAGTCCTCTTTAGCATCTTGCCGGAACTGCTCTTGGGCAAATCCGTTTCTGAAAACTCGACGCGCCTGGGAAGTTTATAAGTTGCGAGGCTTCGCCGGCAGAAAGCAATGAGGTCGTCAGCGGCAAGCGTTTCGCCTGTCTTCAGAACTACGCAAGCCATCACAAGTTCGCCCCATTGTGGATCGGGTACGCCGAACACCGCAACTTCACGAACGGCGGGATGCTCGTAGATCACTGCTTCCACTTCTCCCGAATAAACGTTCTCACCGCCGGTAACAATCATGTCCTTGAGGCGGTCGAGGATGTAAAAATACCCGGCAGTGTCCTGATGGCCGATATCTCCCGTAAGAAAGAATCCGTCGCGAAACGCCTTACTGGTTTCTTCAGGATTGTTCCAATAGCCACGCATGACGTTGGCGCCCCGTGCGATCAGTTCGCCTGCCTGTCCCGGATCGACTTGTTTCCCTGAAATGTCTGCCGCCAGAAGATCGACACCGGGACAGGGCCGTCCGCACGATATCAGCTTGTCTTCAGTGTGCTCATGGTCCTGCAAGCCAGTAAGAAAACCTGTTTCACTCAACCCATACACTTGAGTCAACTTGACCTTTGGCAGGAGTTCCCGCGTCCGATGAACGAGTTCCGGCGCCATAGGTGAGCCTCCATACGCCAGCACCTGCAGGCTGCTGAAGTCATACTTTTCCGCGTCCTGGAATTGTGTGAGCAAATTGATCATCGTGGGCACAAGCACGGTGTGAGTCACACGCTCTCCTTCCACCGTCTCGCAGAAAGTCTGTGCGCCAAATTTGGGAATTGCGATTTGGCTGGCGCCGAATGCCGGGGCCGCGAACATGCTGGGAAAGTCTGCGATGTGGAAGATCGGAGCGGCGTGCAAGTAGGTCCCGCCTTCGGTGTAGCGCATCCAGTAATTGAAGTTGTGGACGTCGGCAAGGATGTTGCCATGCGTCACCATGACGCCCTTTGGCTGCCCTGTCGTGCCGCTCGTGTAGATAAGGCCCAAAACGGCCTCCGGATCGTAAAACACCTTTGGCGCGAGGTTGCTGCGAATTGGAAGGGGTTCCTCGTCGAGCGCCTGCTGCCAGCTCAACTGTACCCCGGGGGCTGCGAGGGAGGAATGGCGGACGATCCCACGCGGACGCGCATCTTCGAGCACCCGGTCGATTTCTTTGGTCGATAGGCGAGTGTTCAGCGGAACGGCGATCACGCCGAGCATGCTACACGCATACACAAGTTCAATGTAGTCGGGCCCGTTAGGCAGCAATAGAGCCAATCGGTCTCCGACTCCAAAACCGTGGGTGGTAAGCGTGCCAGCGATGCCTTCAACGCGAGTGTGGAGTTCGCGAAAGGTTAGGGACCGGCCGTCACGAGCAAGCGCGGCTCGGCCGGGATAAAATCGCGTTGCCCGGCCGAGAGAATGAACGTAGATCATCTTCTGTTCTCGTTTTCCTGTTCCTCCGCGTCACACGTGAGAGAGACAGATTTAATCGGCCGCAGTGTCTGCCCCGACGTGTGCCGCTTCTCCTGCTTTCGAGCGAGTCCTAAGCAATTCCAGCAGCATGGAGTCGCGCTCCCGTTCGAGTTCTGCGATCGAACGGCCATTCGCTTCCTTCAATACGCCGTTGACAATGGTTTGCTTCACCTCAGGACTGAACTCAGTGATCGTGCCGAGATCTTTCCACCACGTGGCGACAGGGCCGGACAGGTGTTCCATGAAGTGTTGAATCCCACCTTCTCCGCCTCCGAGATGGAACAGCATGTTGGGACCCATCAAACCCCAACGCAGTCCAGGCCCCCAGCTCACGGCGGCATCGGAATCAGCGACATCCAGAACACCTTGTTCGATGAGGTACACGACTTCACGGTAGAGAGCAGCCTGAAGCCGGTTCGCGACATGGCCAACCACTTCCTTACGCACATGGATCGGCCTTTTACCGATCGAAGTGTAGAAGGAGATGGCCCGCTCGACAGTTTCCGGTGACGTTTTTGCGCCAGCGACGACCTCGACCAGTGGAACCATGTGCGGAGGATTGAACGGGTGCCCAATCACGCACCGTTCAGGATACTTGCACGCCGATTGCATCACGCTCATCGTCAGACCGGATGAACTCGAAGCGATGATGGAATCCTTCCGCGCTGCGGCATCCATGTCAGCAAATAATTTGACTTTGAAGTCCTTGCGTTCGGGTCCGTTTTCCTGAACTAGATCGGCGTCGGCAACCGCTTCCTTCAGATCGAGAGTGAACCGCAAATGATCGCGTGAGCCGTTCGGTGAAGTTCCAAGCGCTGTCAAGTCCTTCCACGCCGCATCGATGTATCGCCGCAGATTCGCTTCGGCGTTTGGCCCCGGATCTGTGGCGACAACGTTAAGGCCACGCGCCAGGTATAGAGCAGCCCAACTCGCGCCAATGACTCCCGTCCCAACAATCGCTATATTCCTAACTTCACTGCTCTTTGCCATTTGATCCTCCAAAAAGTTCCCTTCGATTCAATCGCTTGTTTGCTCCGGGCTCTTAACTTGCTCGGACCGCCTCTTCCACGTTTTTGCGTGGTTGCGCACCCTGGATCGCACCGCTAACACGCAGGCCGTCGATTTCGTCATCTCCGAAACCGAGTTCTTTTAGGACTTCATCGTTATGCTCGCCGATTCGCGGCGCGCGCCTGGCAGGTACTTTCGAAACACCGTGCACTTGAATGGGACTGCTGATGGTCGAGCTCAACTTCTCGCCGGCTCCTTCGAGCGGAACGATGATGTCATTCGCTCGCAATTGCGGATCATTGACGACTTCCTGCGGCTCACGCACGGCGCCGAAGGGGACGTGAACGCCGTTGAAGACCTCATACCAATGCGACATTGGCTGCGAACCAAAGATCTCATCGAGCATTGCCGTCAGTTGAGGCCGGTTCTGCGCCAGTTTGGCAGGATCGGAGAATCGCGGATCCGTGAGGATATCCTCACGACCCATTGCTTTCAGAACCGCGGGCACCTTGTCCGGAGTGGCTACGAGAACGAACCAGGTGCCATCGGAAGAGCGATACGTATTCAAAGCTGCATTTGCGGGATGGGTTCGATCGTGCAGCCCATAGAAATTCGCACCGCATAGAGCGGCCTGGATAAAGACGCTGGCCGACCAGACACCTGCCGCCAGAAGCGAAGTCGTGACGTAGGATCCTTTGCCCGTGCGTTCCCGACGGTAAAGCGCGGTCGCAATTGCGGCATAGATGCAGACCGCAGTCGCATTGTCACCGCTACCTGCCACCGGCCAGGTCGGCGGTTCTCCAGCATCGCGCGTCATGAATAACAATCCGCTTCGCGCCCAATAGGCCGTGAGGTCGAATCCCGCAAGAGCAGCGTCCGGTCCTTTCTCGCCGAAGCCGGTGAGATCGGCATAGATCAGACGCGGATTCCACTGCGCGACATCTTCATATTCGAGCTTCAATTTCTGGCGCGCGGAATGTGGAGTGTTGACGATGAACACATCGGCCCACTTGGCCAACCGTTCGAGAACCTGCTGCGCGCTCGCAGCTTTCAGATTAAGCGCAACGCCACGTTTGTTGCGATTCGACAATTGGAAGGGATAAGGCTCTTCCGAATGCGGCTGGGGCGGGATCTTCTGCCCCTTTCTCCACAGCTCTCCCTCAGGAGGTTCAACTTTGACGACGTCGGCGCCGAAATCAGACAAAATTGTTGCAGCGCCCGGCCCGGCAATGAAGCTCGACAAATCCACTACTTTCAACCCGGAAAATATGTTGCCTTCAGTCATTTTCATCTCCTCCTTCACGATCCCTACTTATGGAAGCGAGTCATTTGAAACTTCGAAGTGGCGCGCAAAAGTTCTACTTTCCCTGAAACTTCGGTTGGCGTTTTTCGAGGAACGCCGACGTACCCTCTTTCTTGTCGTCGGTCGAGGCGCAGACTGCGAAAAGCGAGGCTTCGAGGAGCAGGCCTTGGGCTACGCTCGTCTCCAACCCTTTGTTGACCGCCTCAAGCACGTACTTCACGCTAAGGGGAGCGTTCACAAAGATCTTCTTGAGCACGGTCTCGGCGCGCTCGACGACGTGCTCGTCTGGCACCAGTTCGTCCACAAGGCCAATGCGATAAGCCTCAGTTGCATCGATGATGTCGCCGGAGAGGATAAGCTTAAGAGCTCGGCCTCTCCCGACCAGACGCGGCATGCGCTGCGTCCCTCCGTAGCCGGGCATTACTCCGAGCTTCACTTCTGGCTGACCGAATTTCGCGCTCTCGCCAGCGACCCTGATCGTGCACGCCATCACCAGCTCGCACCCACCACCCAGGGCAAAGCCGTTCACAGCGGCGATGACCGGCTTGCCCAGGTTCTCGATGAGGTCGGTCAATGCCTGTCCCCGACGGGTCGCCTCTTCTGCTTCTACAGCTGTGTTGTTGGCGACCTCGGCGATGTCGGCACCGGCAGCAAATGCTTTCTCACCAGCGCCGGTGAGGATGACTCCACGGACGGCTGAATCGTCACGCGCGTCCTCGAACGCCGCGCGCAGCTCGTTGATCGTCGCCTTGTTCAACGCGTTCATGACCTTTGGCCGGTTCAGCGTCACAAACGCAATAGGCCCTTTCTTGTCGTAGACCACGTTCTCGAGATTTAGAGCAGAAGCTAACGAGCTCATTCCCTTCTCCTTGATTGCAAGATTTACGGCCGCGTTATCTGGTGCGCTCCGGAATCTCGGCGTACACGATGCCGGTCAGGTTTCCTTCCGCCGCAAGCACTGTTTTCTTGTTAGACCCGTCGAGATTCGCGCTATAGACGGATCCACCCAAATCGGTCAGAAACATCCGGCCGCCTTTCAGATCCAACGCGATACCGATTCCCTCCATCAGGTGATCGAAAATAATTGCGGGTTCGTTCCCATTTCCCAGAGCGGGCTGCATGGGAGCACGGTTCACCGTGTTGCCACGCGGAGGATCGCCGCGGTCCGTCCAGTAGATCGTCCGGTTGGCAAGGTCGAGTTCGAGGTCAATCGGTTCGGGCAGGCCCCCGTAGAGGAGCTCAATGTCTTTGCGACTGGCGGCACTCTGGCCCTTGGGGATTTCGAGACCGGCGCGAAAGATACGTCCCTCGCCGGCATTGTCCGAACCCTTCTGAGTCCAATAAAGTTTGCCGGCTTCGACGTCGAGCGCGATGCCCACGCACCATTTCTTTATGTCCTTCCCAGGACGCGCGTCGCCTTCGCTGGTATCGAGAAGCGTTTCGATCTTGGAGCCATCCAGGTTCGCGCGCATGATCCGCATGCCCTCGCGATCGCACCAGTAGAGCTTCCGGTTCTTCTCGTCGAGTTGCAGTTGCTTGGGAGTGAAGGTGGCGCCCGGAGGAACAATGTGGGTGATATTGCTTCCGTCAAGATTCGCGCGCTCGATGGAGCCGTCATTGGCCCTGGGATTGCCCATGTTGGTCCAGTAGAGGTGGCCTGCCTCGACGTCCGCGACGATGCCGTCAGGCAGTCGCCTTCCCTCGCTCACGATGACCTTAAGGTCGGAGCCGTCAGGGTTCGCGGAAAACACTTCACCACTGCTCGCACTGAGAAAGAACAAGCGGGCCGTCGTGGCCTTTGCTACGGTTTTGCTGATTTTTGATTCAGAGGTCTTGATAGCCATCTCCTTCGCTCCTTTATTACTTCGAGTTTTTGGCGGACAGGTTGGATAAGAAATCGTGAGTTCACTTCTCTTCCGCTAGACAAAGGCGCTGAAGCCGGTTATGGCTTTACCGAGAATCAGGTTCTGTATCTGGAAGGTGCCTTCGTACGAATAGAGCGCTTCCGCATCCGCGAAAAAACGGCCCACGTTGTAGTCGGCGGCGATCCCATTACCACCCAAAAGCTCGCGCGCCCACGCGACCGTCTCCCGGCACTTGGCCGTGGTGAACGCTTTGGCCAGTGAGGCATGCGCATCTGTCATCTTGCCTTCCGCCTGCAATTGGGACATGCGAACCAAGAGGCATTGCGATGCTGTAATGTTGGCGATCATCTTGGAGAGGAGGTCCTGCACCATCTGGAATGAAGCGATGGGCTTTCCGAATTGCTGGCGCTCCTGACAGTACTTGAGTGCGTTCTCGTAGGCGCCCATGGCGCATCCGGTTGCCTCCCAACCCACCATGAAGCGCGTCATCTTCAGAACTCGGGCGGTATCGCGGAACGACTGATCTTGTTGCAAACGGTTCGCTTCCGGTATTCGGCAGTCCTCCATGGTGATCAGCCCGTTCTGCACCACCTTGAGCGCAATCTTGTTCTGAATTTTTTCTACTTTGAAGCCGCGTGTGGCCTTGTTTTCCACGATGAACGCTTTGACCTGGCTGTCCGCTAGGTCGCGCGCCCAGATAATGGAAATGTCGCACCAGGGAGAGTTGCCGATCCACTTCTTCTGACCATTGAGGATCCAGGTGTCTCCATCCCGCCTGGCAGTCGTCAACATTCCGCCCGAGGTTCCTGATCCAACTAGCGGTTCAGTCAGGCCGAAGCAGCCGATTTTCTCCCAGCGAGCCATCGGGGGGAGCCATTTCTGTTTTTGTTCTTCCGACCCGCCCAGATAGATCGAACCCATCGCCAGGCCGTTGTGCACTCCGAAGAATGTGGCGATCGACGAGTCGAAGCGCGCCATCTCCATGGCGATCAAGCCGAATAGCTGCGCACTTCCGCCCCTGCAGCCATATCCCTGCATGGCAACGCCGCCAATGTTGAGTTCTTTCAGTGTGGGCAGGATTTCAAATGGGAAAGCATCTTCGACCCAGTACTTGGTGATGATGGGCGCGATTTTCGTCTCCATGAAAGTGCGCACTTGTTTCAAAACCTCCAACTCTTCCGCCGGCAGTGTTTCAAGGAGTTGGTAGAAGTCGCTATTGGGTGCGGGTAGCGGCGCAGGCTTTTTGTCTTTTACTGGGCTTGCCATCAAAACCTCTCTTGTTATTGTTATTGTTTTTGTTTTTGTCTCGCTGCTTGCGACACATCAACCAAAAGCAAGTAAGTTGCCAAATGCATCCACAAATTGCCTGCTGTAAAGAAGGGAGTTGCTGTCTGAAGGGAAGCTTTGATCAATCAATCAGTGTCATCGACAGATGAGTGTCAATGGGTGTTAACACCGAAGGGATCTACTCGTGCATGAACAACCAAATATTGCGCGGACCGCAGTGCAGTGCCCCAATCAAGCAGCTTGCGCGATTCGGTTGGAGCTGTAGCTCCTTTGGAATAGGACTCGGAAAGCCGAGCGCGCGGAAAAGGCCGTGTGGGGCTCCCAAGATCGAGACGGTCGGGGTCAAGGGCAGTCCACTGGGCACCATTAGCAAGTGCAAGAAGAGAAGGTTCATCACAATCGGACAAAGCAGAGTCAGGGCCATGATTTTGTCAGCCGGCAATCGGCAGTTGTCGCTGCTGCATTTCCACCCGTCGTCCAATTTTCTCGAGAGCGCGAGTGCGCACCGGGAGAACGTCCCGCCGTGCGCAGCCCAGTAGGAGAGAACACTCGTGATCGGAATAGTGCTCAAGAACGGTCATCACATAGACCATGCGCTCGAAGGGCTCCAACCCAAGAACTGCTGAAATCTCCATTTGGCGATCTGCCGGTAGTGTCTTGTAGTCGCTATCCTCCGAATTCGATCTCAAACTGCCCCTTGCGTCGCCCGGCCGGGGCCTAACAACCCTCACCGCGTTCTGTATGATCGCGCGACCGCCGCAGGAGTGCGCCCATTCCCTGAAAACCAGATTGCCTTCGACCGCGTCCTCCAGACCGGAGACGAAGCACTGCTCAGCCCACGCGTGATCCGCCGTAAGTAGAAACGCGAGCAGGTAGAGGCTGTTCATGTTCTCGTCAAAGATCCGGAAGAAATCGTCGCTGTTGGCGTATGCCGCTGCTCTCGTGATGTGCTTTACCAGCCGCGTGGTCACCTCCTGCTCAGATTGATCGTCAGCTTGCGTCCTTCCAAATCACGCATTGCACTTCTATAAGTGGTACGAAGCTCAGCCACCCGAAGGTCGGTGAGCTTTCCCTCTACCACCAGCCTGTGTAGAGCCGGCATGTCGACGATGGAAAGCTTGAACATACTGAATCTCCGGCGAACCAGAAGAATGCAACCCGGTTGCCAAAGCCATACAGCCGCAAAATGCTGAAATCACGTACTCAAGCAAAATCGTTGGAGCCTTGCGTCACCGGATGTCAAATCACAATTGACACTTGTCGAGACCTGCGGATAAGAATGGACCTTACGCTGAGGGGCGAAACGTTGAAGAAAAATTGGGATCGTCGGACCCCGCTCTGAATTTGGCACCTGTCGACGGTGGAAAGCGACAGACCGATGATCGCTGCGCTACGCTACTACGACACGCTTGCAAAGATAGTCGGCGCTTGGCTGTTTGCGGAGGGTCTGCGCTACGTGGACTTCGAAGGGTCAAGGAATAAGACAGCCAAATCCTTCGGGAGGGCGAGTAAACGTTGTCGTCAATCCCTAAGCTCTTCTCCAGGCCTCTGAAATAGGACAGAATGGAAGGGTGCTTAACGTTGATCTTACACTTCTGCGCGACCCGAAGCGCTTTCAGGACATGTGTTTCCGCCTAGCTCGCTACGAATTTCCTAATGCAATACCTCTATCGGAAACGTGGGATGGTGGCTGGGATGTGGTTGTCTTTGGTTCGCGGGACAGCGGCGATGTCGTTTTCCAATGCAAGTTTACGAAGGATCTCATTAGAGCGAAGCGTAAGATTGTGGCGTCACTCGACAGTATGATGAAGAATGGCCGTCATACAGCACGCTGGATTCTGTGTGTGCCCGTCAATCCCTCAGCGATCTTCGTCGTTTGGCTTCGTAAGGAATTGGAGAACCGTGGCTTGGATGGGCATGTTTGGGCCAGGAGTGAACTTATCGCAAGGCTGGAGCAGCACCCTGATGTGGTCGATACGTTCTTCTTTCCTGTTCTCTCCGAGTTGGCCTCGAATTTCCACTCCGAGCACCTAGAACTTTTCAAGCTGTCCCTCGATCAAGAGTGCGAATGGAAACAGTCCGACGACAGAGTGCTCTATTTTGCCCCGCGTGAAATCGTAAGGTCGCCTGATCTAGTGTTGGACGTAATCGTGCGGAACACGGGCAGCCTCGCAACAGCGGTAACGGGCATTGAGGCTGAGGTGTTTGATAGACGACAGAAAATGCATGGGCTGCCTGGAGAAGGCCTTCTGTTTCCCCAGATTACGTATACCGTCTCCATCCTGGGCGGAAAAGTAGGTATCCACTCAGCGGTCTGCGAGCCTCCGGTCGTTATCAAAGGTTGGAATTTGGAACGCTTCAAGGTCCGGGTGACCGACACTGGGTTTGCTTGGAACGGTGGCTTACGACTCACATTACTGGCCGGAGGGGAGCACGAGGGGCGCGGCCAGAGCGCCCCTCGAAAATTTTGGGGCAATGAAAAATGCCTGGCCGCGCTCGTTGAGAACTTGCATGATTGAAATGGACCGTGTAGTTGTGCCTCATTCTTCTGCGCTCGACTCGCTGTGAAACGTCTCGATAATGGCTTTCAAGAAAAGGCGGAGTGCGAATCGGCACTCCGCCAGAAATCACAAATGGATGGACTCAGGCCGCAGTCTTGCGAGTCTTCGGCTTGATTGTTTTCTTGCCTCGTTTCACGGCGAATTCCTTGGCAACTGCTTCTTGGAGCTTGTCCGCATCCACTCGATAGCGTTTGGCTGCGTCCATGAGAACGTCGTCGCGGCTGGCGGTGGATCGCTGATACGCCGAATCCAGAAGGCTGATTTCCAGAAGCAGCTTGCAGACTTCGGCCTCGTCGTAGGTGCTTACCTGCTTGTCCAAAAGCTCCTGCGCGGACGCAGAGTCTTTCTTCGCTTCTACCTTATGCCGCTTCGCCAGAGCCGGGACTTGGCTGTAGGAGAGATGGCCGATCAGATAATGAGCGACCGTTAGCAAGTCGGCCTTCTTTAATGGAGCCGATACGCGTTGGAGGATCGCAGCCAAGACACGATGGCGAGTCGTAATCGCCAGTTTCTCTTTCTCGATGCGCTTCCGTTCCTCAGCCCGCTCCCGCTCGACTTGCTGCGGAGAAGGCGTGTTGGGGTGGTGGACACGGCAGGTCGGATCAGCACAAACCTTGACGACCTGTCCCCGTTTACCGCCGTCCATGACAATCGCCTCGGTCATCTTGTCGCATGGCTTCTGGTTCGCCGGGAGCTTGGCGCTTGAGCTGTTCGCCTTCGTCTTCTTGACCTCCAGCTCCACATACTGATTCCGTCCCAAAGGAGCTCCTTCGCGGGAATTCCACGCCGCCGAAATCTGGATTAGCTGCGGTTTGGTTTCCAGAGTCTTCTTCACGGAAGCGTCGATCTTGGCCCGGAAACAGTCGGGCGAAGTGCAGGAATCCTTTCGCACGTCTGGGAAAAGTAGCTTGTTGAATCCGGTTCGCTTTGGGCAGTTGACGCACGAACCTGCTTCTGGAACGAGCGTGTCATCCTGCTTGTCAAACGGCGCAGATGCCAGTTGGAGCAAGATGTTCGATTCGATCCACGCCGCCAACTCCCGCACGGGAATCAGGACTTGGCTGTTGCCCTCGCTTGTCCACAAGCCCCGGAAAGCAGCGGAGAATGCCTCCTGCTGTTGCGAAGCCGGGAGCTTGGCGATCAGCAAAGCGTGGCCGATGGTGATCTGATCTTTCAGGAATGCCTCGGCCACGGGCGGTATGAGGTCAGCGAGTCGGATACGACCGTAGACATACGCCTCGCTCTTGCCAGCACGTGAGGCAATGGTGGCGATGGTGTAGGCAGGTTCTCCGAGTTCCAAGAGCGACTTGAAACCCAGAGCTTCCTCAAGCGGGTGGATGTCCTCGCGTTGCAGATTCTCAACGCACTGGGCCTCGATTGCCTCTGCATCGGTCAGCTTGACTACGCGGACGGGAAGCTTTTCGAGTTCCGCCAGTTTCGCCGCTCGGAGGCGACGTGCCCCGGCGACTACTTCATACTTGCTTTCCTTTAGTTCGCGTACCAGAAGAGGGGCCAGAATCCCTTGCGTCTTGAAGCTGGCCGCTAGTTCTTCAAGACTCTTGGCATCAAACCGCTTGCGGGGATTAGTTGCTGATTCCGCAAGCGCGGTGATGGGAACGCTTCGATATTCGTGGTTGTTGACTGCATTTTGCGTACTCGGCATGATCTTTTCTCCTCTCATTATTTGTTGGTCATGTGTCGGTGGAGTCGGCGCACACGTCGGGTCTGAAACCAAACGGTGCAGGTGTTGGCGTGTTATGCGGCTGCCGCGAGTGCCGGTGGCTCGGGGGCAATGCCCCCGAGGATCACGGCAGCGGTTTGCTGAACGGCTTCCAAGCTCTCGCGGAGGAGATTGGCGTCTCCGTGCCAAAGCTGGATGTAGTCCTGGGATGCCGTTCCGTTCTGAAGTCCGACCGATTGGCAGACCACAAAGGCCACGGCTTCGGCTTCGGTCTCGCGGACTTGTTTGGTGGTTAGGGTGCGGCGGTCGCCACGATGCAACATTTCGTGGGCGATCTCATGCACAAGCGTCGAGAACTCCTCGGCGGGCTGCATCCCGGAAAGCAGCTTGATCTTGCCGCCATACGAGAGACCTTTTGCGGGAGCAATTCTTTCGGAGAAACTAATCTCGATGCTTTGCGCTTCAACGAACTTAAACAGACGTTCGCGGTATCCGCTCACGTCGCCATTGACTTCGGTCAGCGTGGGAAGTTCCTTGCCTTCGGTCTGGCTGATGTCAAAAACGTAGACGGCCCGGAAACCGTACAGCGTCCGTTGACCCTCAGTTGTTGCGCCCTCACTCGCCTCGTCGGTCGCTACATCCTTCGTGCTTCGTCTTCCGACCATCGGGGCGAGAATGAAAATACCTTTTTCTCCCCGTTTAACGAAGCGGCCAAGCGAGTTCCATGCCCGAAGTCCGGCAACGTTGGTAGCATCGGGCTTCTGACGTGCGATGAGCATGATGTTGCCGAAGCTGTAGGTGTGAAACTTCGACATTGCTCCGAGGTATGCGGTGAGGACTTCACTGTGACCGGACTCCAATGCTGCAACGAGGAAATCTACGGCCTCTTTGGTTCGTGTGTTGACTTCTTCTAATTTCATGTTTTTTCCCTTTCTGCCGTTTCCGGCTTGTTTCTTTCTTCACTTGAGCGGCAGCGGGAAGAAACAAGACGGAACGGTGAAAGGGACAGAACGGAGGCCGGAGGAGGGTGGCAGGGCGTGAGGGAAAGCGCGGTGAGTGCCAAACGGAGTTGGGGTTAGTTTGGCGCGAGACCGGCGTAGTCCGAAACGCCCGTCCGAGCCGCGGCCAAGCGGCGGCCCACTCGGAGGAGGACGTAGTGGAAAAGAGACAGCGTAGCTTTCCGCTTGAGAATGACGGATGGCTGTTAGGAATGGAGGTCAGCACAACAGGAGGCACGTACCAGAATTAGCAGCGGAACGCCGATAGCATAATCGATCGACTGACAGACGGTCGTTGCCAGGTGAATGATCTCACGCGTCGAAGAAAAATGGCGGAGAGAGTGGGAGTCTACCGCTTGCTGATTCGGCTGAGCTTAGGTAGTAGCCGATTGCCTTACCCACCCATTATCCATCAAAAATGGAAAAATCGTAAGGGCCTATTTGTAGCCGACTGGACATTTATATAGCCTCGGGAGCAGACTTGTCGGCGAGAAATCCTCATGGCCGAAGCAACGACGGTGCCCGACATAAAAGCCGAATTTCCGACCTTTGGGCGGATGGCGAAATTCAGTCCGGGCATGTACTCCATCCACTGGGATAACCTCAAAAGCATCCCGTTGAAGTTGAACGGCGAACCTTCAACCCTCGATGCCGTGTACGTAAAATTCGTCAACTCAAGAATCAAAGACGAGCCTGATGAGCACAGCGGTCTAAGCCATAAAAGGTACGTGACCGATGAAGGCAACCTAGACATCGAAGCGGAATGGACAGTCCTATCCACCATCGCCACGCTTGCAGGTCTATTCAAGAGAGGCATTAACCCGATCAACGTGGTCTGGTTCTACTTCGACCACGACTGGTCCAGAGATGCGGACGAATGCTACGTGTTCTTTGCCGTCCACGACGACAAGGTCGTGCTGGAATCCTGCCATTTCATGTCGTCAGAACCGCTGATCCTCACCCAGGACAAAGATGAAGACCCGATCTGGCATTCCCATCCTTATTTCGACGAGGCCCAAACGCGATACTGGTATCGCAAGTTCTATTCAGAAACGAAAAACGGCAGCTTGATGGTTCTGCGTCCCGACGAACCGACCCTCTATTACTACGACCGCGCAACGTCGAAGGATTCGGTGAGGGATTTGCAACTCGTGACCCTCATCAAAATGTATCGTCTTTTGTGGATCGCTGTCGTTCTTCTGGCGGGGATCATATTCCCCGGAATTCGGGAATACATGTTTATTCTCGCTGGTGTTCTGCTGTTCGACCTGTTCTGGCGCATCTGGGCAACGCGCAAGGTTGGTCAGGAATGATCTGGACATTCATGTGGCACGAGAGCAGACTTTATCTAAGAACCCCACATGGTCGAAGCAGTGAAAACACGAACGCTTTGGGCGGAAAGGCAGGTCGAAGACGTACTGTCTCTGCCGCTCATTTCGGAGTTCGTTTTTCGCAGCCCGATGCACAAAGACCCCACCGATAAAGAAGTCATAGACCATCTGATCGTCCACAAAGGGGACGGCATCCTGATTTCGCAGAAAGCTCAGGAAGACCCCCGTCGCACTACGGAGAAAAACGAGTTGTGGGTTCTGAAGAATATTCAGGATGCCCTAAAGCCAATTCGCGGCTGCATCAAGAATCCCGACGACCGTCCGAAGTGGTGCGACCACCCGCGCAGAGGCAGGGTTGAATTCAAAACACTCCCCCGGATAATCCACGGAGTTGCGCTCGTGGAAACATGGCGTCCCGTTGATCTGAACCAGATCGCTGACAAGTTGCCGTTGGAGTATATGGGTGTGCCGCTGACTTACATGTCCATTAACGACTTCCTGAACGTCGTCTGGCAACTACGAACCCTGCCTGAGGTTCTCCAATATCTGGATGCCAGACGGAAGTTGCCGATTGCTTGCCAGCGGATGGTCGGCGATGAGTTGCCTTTCTACGAGTGGTACATAATGAACGGCGGTCTCGCCAATAGCTTTGCGGGGAGTTTGGGGCACGCGGACGCCCGACGTGGTGCGGATACCCACGATGATTTGCTGCGAGAGGCGTTGGAACGCAGTGAAGAATATAAGCTCTACAGCGGTGAAATCGAGCATGTAGCCCATGCCCTGTCCACCAGAGACCCGAACTACGCTGACGGACTGCCCCCTGAACTTGTTGCGCTATTCGACAAAGACGACGAACGGAAGAACTATCTGATCTTGCTGGAAATTCTGGCGGACATGCGACTGACTGAACGGTCGTCAATGGGACGACAACTTCATACCGTGGCTGAGTTGATGCGAGGAAAGACCGAAGGATTTACTTTCGCGGCTGCTACCGCCGAAGGTCGGGACTTGGTTTTCGTTCTCGCCTCGTGCAGGGGAATCGATAAACTGACGCGATACGGGCGTGCCCACAGACTCGCAGGGGGTGCTCTTGCTCACTATCAGAAGAAGAACTGTCTCGTGATTATTGACCACGACGGGGAGCACTACGATCTGATCCTAACGAACCCGGAATACGAACCAGATGCGAACGACATCGCTGCTGGGGAGGAATTATTCGGGCACCTGCGTATGCAGACGGTGGACATCAGCCGTCTTTGAGATGAGCGACAAACCCAAAGTCGTTTGTGAAAAACCGAAACTGCCCACTCTGTGGCTCGACACGTCCGTCGTCATCAAATTGACCAAGGTCGAAGGCGGCGAAAAGTTGCAGCGGGTTGAGGTTGATCGGCTCACCCGTCTACGCACCCTCGTGCAAGAACTTGTTCCCGCTGGAAAGCTGATCTTCCCACAGTCGGATCAGGAAGAAGAGTACGTTGCCAAGCGGCTTGATCCCGAGATTCATCGTGATTTCCTCGGTCTTTCTCTAGGCATCGGCATGAAACATCGGCAAGGTATTTTCGATTGGCAGGCTCAATTGGGGATGGCCGCCTATGTTAAAAATGCCGACACCATCACGATCACCGTTGATGCGTTCTTTCATGGCGATCCCGTCGAGGAACTTGAGCAGGCTCGGAAGCGGAACATAGTGATCGGCGGACACCCCATCCGGCTACCGGAAATCCTCGCACAGCGGGATGCCGCTAATCTTAGAGTGCTCGAAATCTGGGAACAGTTGAGGCAGGAGTTGTTCGCCAACAAACGCACCTACGAAGAACAGTTGCAGGAAGAAAAATGTGGTTATGCGGAGTCGATGGCTATTAGGGTGGAGGAATGGGACAAACAAATCGCGGCTGGGAAGATCGGCGATTTTTGGAGCGTGCAGGGATTCCTGATGTTCCGTGCGATATGGCGAGAGATCGGCGGCAAGCCAGATGGTCTGGAAGGCTTGCACAAATACTTTTGCTCTGACTACCACAACAATCTCCCCACTCCCAAGATCGGCAATCAGTTGGGGGCGGACTTGCTGACAGGAAATGCCGTCATCCAATCTGGCGATCCGATGGATGTCAGTCTGCTCGCTGTCGCCATTCCCGCGTGCCACTACGTGGTGACCGACAAACGGCAGTGCGACAGGATCAAACGACTTGGCATCGACAAAGAATGGGGAACCGAAGTTTTCTCGATGTCCGACATAGACGGGCTATTCGAGAAACTTGAGGCTCTGCGTTAGTAGCTCTCACGATCTTCTTCCTCAGGGTGATCCAGCATACTGAGTTCCATCAGCGTCACCTGCTCCCACGGCGTGGCGAACGCACTTTCCAGCAGTTCATCGGAAGCTGAGGTGCGAGAGCACTTCCAGCAAATGGGCAAACAGTTCTCACCAACGCCCTCTTTCTTCGACAATGAGGACGCGGGTCGGGCGTTCATGTATCTGAGCTACTGGTACGCCGGACTGTTTGCGGTTTGCGAGGGTTGGCAATACTTGAAGTTGGCCGACCAGGAGATTGACGGCCTTCTCGCATGATCAAATCTGGAGCTACTCAAGCGATTTCGGAATGGTGTCTACCATTTCCAGCCGGACTACTTCGACAAGCGTTTGATGAATCCGTTTGTGCTCGGAAAAGATTTCGACGATTGGGTCGAATCCCTGACTCATGCCTTTGCTAGATATTTAGACGCCTGGAGCAGAAGCCAAACCGCGGTTCTGGATCAACCGCAGCCATGACATTACCCACCTGAGCCTGTTTGACACCTCGGAAGGGGGAAGAGTAAAGTTCCACGCCATGATCTGTCAACTTTGCGATTGCCCCGACTGGTCATCAGTCGAGAAAAATAAAGACGGTGTGAATCTTCAAGTGCAATGCGAGAACTGTGGGTATGTCTATCGGGCGCGGTTTCGCTCGGAATCTCTGGAGTATCGGTTAGCGAGTGCGTTCAGCCACGGACATATCTGGCAAGAGTGGTTCACAGCGTACGGGATGGAAACAGAGAGCGGCGAGTTGCTGCCTTCAACAGACCCCGAATTTCTTCTGGAATGGTTTGCTTCTTGATGACACGCCCCGTGGCTACCGTTTCGGATTGAAATATCTCCGCAAGAACGACGTACGTCCTTCTTCCAGTAAGCGTTTGATCTCGAACTCCGCAGTGAACCGCATGTCGGATGCGTTGAAGTAGTCCACGATTACGGTGATTGTCTTGGGAGCCATCGTATTGTTGATGGTTTCTAGGACATCTGAACCCTGCTTGGCGTCCATCAAGAACGCGTCAAAGTTGTGGGAGAAGAACGGTGCAAACTCTTTGAAGTTCTCGAAACTCCCTTTCGCTTCGTACATCTGCTTGCTCTCAAGATTGGACATTTCGCTGAATCTGACGACAGCACCCGCGTCGTTCGTGATGTCCCGAATCTTCACACGGTACGCGTTACCGCCTCCGAGATTCTTTACGAAGAGAGGAGCAGTGATGTGCTTTGCTGATTTCTCGTACTCAATGACAATCTCAGGATTGCCTGCAAGAATCGCTTTGTTGAACTGCTCATTCCACGCCAGGAAGGCTCCGACCATGAAGAGTGCGATTCCGAGAGTAACCCACACAAACGCGGTGAGCGAGTGACCCGCGATGTGCTCGTAGGCTGCGACTAAGTATGCTGCCACGCCCCCGGTCATCAAGGTGATGCCCCACTGACCAGCGGAAATGAAGAACTGTAAGAGGCGTTTCACGCGTGTATTGTACGCGATTCAGGTCGGTGATCTAGGGTCAACGGGTGCCTCTAATTCGGTCAAGGACTCCGGCGACCAAATCAACGCCCAATCCCTAACGCAGTTTTCGATAGCTGGTTTCAGACCCGGAATCTTGAACCGCTCATCTTGAACTTCTAAAGCGACGAGTATGCAGTTGTGTGCGGTCATCAGGGCTTGATCGGCTTCATGAGGTTGTAACTCCCGCTCAAAGCCCAAGTGCTCATCCCTTCTCTCCAACCTATCCATCATAGCCCTGAGTGTGCTGTGAGCGTGACGCAGCGGTATGAAATAACCGGGAACAATAAGCGTACCGATGGCTCCGGTCGTCTTCGCCATCGAAACGAAGTCCAGCTTGCTCCACGTATGGCCCACACGCCTTTCATCGCAGGTTTTCGATTTGCAAGACTTGACCATGAATTTGTCTTTGACTTCTTTGTACCTTCGCTCCGTGTCCTCTACGATGCCAGACGACAGCACGCTATTCTCGCCGAATGTCTCGAAGATAGGCTTCATCAATTTGTACTGTTGCACTCGGTCGAAATCGAAGAACGCTTGAAGTTCGTCAGGATGGTCGTGCAGGTACCTCAATGTAACGGTGTGCTCGTACATCGACCGTAACAACTTCATCGCCCCATAACCGTAACCGTTGGCAGCCATCAGGAAAATCTCCATGAAGTCCTCAGCCACGAGGTTCCCGTAAAAATAGACGAACTTTTCTATCTGTGTATCCATGACCTGTTTGCGGCTGAATGCGAGGTTCATGGCGTCCCATAGGCGGGACATCACCGCTGACCAGTGCGGATGACGGCGGTCAAAATCTGAGCAAGCGTCAGCGAATCCATACAGGGACATCGGAGCGTTAGGGACGTTCATACTACGCCTCCTTTCCAAAACGTAGCACAAGTCGAGAGCGAACTAAAGGCGAAACTTGTGCTAGGATGCCGGGATGGATGAAGGCCGGAAGCGTGTGATCGGGATCATGGCCGCGATCCTGACGAGCCTGCACATGCAGACGGCTGATGATCTATTCGGCGGACCACAAGGAAGCCCACGGACAGAGAAGTTAATCGCCGCAAGCATTCAATGGGCTGAGGTCATCATGGCGAAGATCGACGAGCGATTTCGATGAGACGCCGGAAGCGTATGATGTGAAGCCGAGTTCCGAACGTAGGTGGCGAATGGCATCGTTCCATGTCTGGTTAGAAGTTCTGTCGTACATCAAAGCTCTCTTTGAGGGAATCACTCTGGGAGCCGATGTCGGCAAGGCGTATCAACGTCATCGTGAAGAAAAAGACACGATTGCCGAAGCCCAACGTGTCAGTCAAGTCTTCGCTTCAACGTACTCGGAGGACGAAGTCCAAGCCATCCTTGCCCGATTGAAAGCGTGTCGAGACCGTTTCATAAAGGAAGGAAGCGGTGCTGCCCGTCAGAAATGCCTCTGCAATGTGTTCAAGGATGTGGTCGAGGGGAATGGCGGAACACTTCCACGTATTGATGATTGGGAGAGATTTTACCGAGAGTTGAACTGTAAGGCGGACTAGGCAGCAAATGGGGAGAAAATGAACGTTCCCGAAGTTAAACCTATCGTGTTGACACCTGAAGAAGCTGGCTTCCGCCAGCAGATGGAAGCGGAATTGTCGAGGGGTAGTTCTTATTCTGGTAAAGCTGCCCGCTCTCTATTGAAATCGCTTCACAGTCGTGGAGGGATTCCTGAGGCGAGGATTCGGGACTTCACTGAGCCGTTTCCCGGTGGACATGGCAAATCCCACAAAGAAATTTTTGAGATAAAAGGTCGTCAAGGAAACGCCATTGTTGAAGACGGAAATTTCGTGAAGTACCTTCGATATTTTATCGACGGCCCCGCACTCCCGCCCGTCACCATCGAAGGGTTTCGTAAAATTCTGATCGAAGATTCTGGGACGAGTGGCATGTTGATGGATCAACTATGCAAATTCGTCCGAGCCGAAACTAGAAGGTTAAAATTGGAAAGACACCTAGCAAGAGAAGAATTTTGGAGACTTGCACAGGAAGTCGGATATTTACACGCCGCCACTGTACGGGACGCAGCGGGCAGTGCAGCTAAATAATCGTGTCGACCTGCGTGTTGTGATCGAAAATCCCTACCTGCGTTGTGCTTGATCCCGCCAAGACGAAGATGGTTGTCCTTCACTTCTTCTTCTTTGCCGGACCCTGCGGCTTTTCTGACTGTTGTTCGTGGCGGACATAGGTCAGGCCGCGTTTGAGTTCAGCAGTCAGGTCTGTCGTCTCAGTCACCGCGTGAACTGGCTTGCCCGATTCTTTTCCAAGCCACGCATTCAATTTGTCGGGTGAAGTCGAGACGAATCGGCCTTCCTTGCGGACTGGCATTCCCTCGTTCGCCCAACGCTGCACAACCGATTGAGGCTCACCGAGAAAATCGGCGATCTGTTGCCAGCCTTTGAGAGTGTCCGGTGCTTCTTTCTTCGCTGGTCGCTTCGGCATATGAGAATAGACTCGTTTGCGTTTGAACGGCATTGAGCTTGACGGGTGTCGAACACTCCGCGTCATCGTTCGCAACGGAGTTGACGCGACTGCTCACCGGGTAGCACCGCATCATCCGGGCATCATACGGCTTCAGCATGTCTGAGACTGCTCTCATGTCGTGCATCCCCGGATCGAGCCACAAATCATAACAATCTGGAGCGAGGATGACCGGCATTCGATCATGGACGGATGCAGTGACAGCATTCGGAGTCGTGGTTAGGATCGAGCACGATTTGACCCACTGCCCATTCGGGTCTTTCCAGCGGTCCCACAGTCCTGCGAAGGCGAATAATTTGCCATCGTTGACCTCAAAGCAGTGCGGCTGTTTCGCCTTACCCGCCCGCTGCCACTCGTAAAATCCGTCCGCCGGGATGAGGCATCGGCGGTTGGTTAACGGATCGCGGAATGCGGGCTTCGTCGCGGCCGTCTCACTTCGGGCGTTGATCATCATGGCTGCACCAGACATGTTCTTCGACCAAAACGGAATCAAACCCCACCGCATCAGGGACAACTCCCGCCGCGTTTCTTTTGGGTGTTGGCGGATGACGGGGACGGGCTGGGTTGGTGCGATGTTGTATCGGGGATTCCAATCTTCCTCCGCCGAAATGCTCTCGAAGTGCTCCTCAATGATCTGCTTTCGCCGCGACAGCCGATATCGTCCGCACATGGGGAAATTATATCTTCAGGGGAAAGAGATGCGGTGAGCCGTCACGAAAGGGTTATTCTCCGTCGCCTTTACCGCCGGGAGCCGAAAGTAAGCAAGCGAGTGTGGGCGAAGAGGAGAGTCGGCAAAGCCGTCGCTCAGGTCGATGAGTTCCGCCACGGCGCAGTTAGGAGACTCTCTCATGCGGAAATACTTACAGGAGGAAGGCTGTTACCAGCCCCTGCTGAGAGCGAACCGAAGGCGGAAGAAGACACGACTAGTGTCCGCCTTCCGAACCACCGATGCAATTAACGTGAAGCCTCCGACGGACTCAAGTGTTAATCAATCCTGTCGTCCAGCCCCAACTCACGCAGGGCGTTTCTTATTTCTTCCATCTTCTGTGGTGACAATCCTCCCTCGGGTCTGCATTCAACCCTTACGGTAAGAGTGAGGTCACTCGTCACTCCCAACTTCGTCAGAACCTTTGTGTAAAAGTTCATCCATTTTTGGGAAGGGATTTTGCCGGCCCAGGTTAGCTCTGTTTTCTGCTGAGAGGTTTGTGGACGGCTTTTAGCACTGTCGGCGGTCGCAGTCTCGTCTGTCCCCGGTTTGGGTAGGTCTCGCGTATCGCCAACTTCGGCCGGGAACAACGTCGGCGCGGAGCCCTCTGGCTTGGTTAAGTCCTTGCGGTAAGCCTCAGCGGTCTCTTTAGAGACGATAAACATCTCTTCCGAAATTTCGATGTCTGCCGTGTTGATTGTCCGCTCGAAGCCGAATGGCAGATATTTCCCACTTGCGGCCTTACCGACATAAGCGAGCTGTCCATTGGATACGCCGCGAGCGATCGTCTCTTTTATCGCGTCAGGGTTCAGCAGACGCGGGAATAGGGGCGAGGCGAAGAAGGCGTCGCGCACGGCCTTTGTGCTCCACTCTCGAAAGGCTGGCGGCCAGTTGCGTACAAGAAGATTGGGACTGATGCCGCTCTGGATCTCGTCTACGTGCACAAGCTCATTCACAATGAATTGAATGATCGAGGTTGCCGCACTCGAATGCATATTCCCGAGGTCGATGAATCTGATCTCGTTATTCTTCCCGAGAAGAGCGATATTGTTGTAGCTTCTCCAAACACTGTCTCTGAGGTCGCGACGGGATTTCTTGATGTTGTCTTCTAGTTGGGCGATTTGGGTCGTGTCAACGTTGATTCCGGGGAGCTCTTTCTGAATCTCTTCCCAAGCGAGCACGCGGCGGGCATCTTCGGCAAGCGGACCAGCGGATTGGGCGACGACGAATATAAGCCCGCTTTTGTAGGTTCTTGCCGAGGTTCCGTGTTCCCGGATTACCGACTCAATGAATGATTTTGTTCGCTTTTCATCCTCCAAGCTCTGTTCAAGTGACAGCACCACCAGAGTCAGAATTGGCTTGTCTGGAATCTGGCTGGTTTTCTCCGGGTAGAAGACCGGCTCAATTCCGTTGCTCGCGGCAAAGACCTTCCGGATCTCAGAGCGAACACAGTCAGTTATCGATGTGTCCTTGATATTTGCGCGCCGGTCAGCGTAGCGCTTGTTCAGGTTCTCTTTGAAACTGAAGTGATAGCGATTGCCCTCAACCGTTAGGTAGTAGCAGGCATCAGTAAGGGCCTCAAGCACCGTTTCCACATTGCCGATATCGATCTCCGGTTCGGCGACAGCCAACCGGATCTCTGGGGTAGTCGCTTCTGCGCGAGACATCCCACCGTTCGATTCGAAGAAAATCGTCGTGGCTACTTTCCGGTGAAGTCTGGCTTTGCGGATAGCTTCCACAGCCTCATTGTCCAGACGGACTGCGTGAGAGTCGTTTTTCCCGCAGATATCCGTTGTGACGGCGGCTTCAAGGCGATGCTCACCGAGTTGCTCGAACATAGCCGCGCGAAACTGAGAGTCGTCCAAGGCGGCCGTGCCAAGTCCGATCAGTGGGTCGCGGTGGCCGCCTTTGAATCCTGCTTGATAGGCGTGAGAAACCCACAGGGCCAAGAGTCGCAGGATTCCCCGGGTTTGCTGAAATCGAGGTAACCCTTGCCATTTTCTTTCAAACACTGAGAGAACACTCGGATGAAACGGATAGGTGTCGGCAAAAGCTTCTCGCGCACTGTCGAATGGAAATTGCTCGGGCACCTGCTGGCGATGATCCTTTACCCAGTCCCCAAATTCGTTACAGGAAGCAATTGCATCCCTATTGAGCATCACCCTACCGTCACTCGTGATTGCATTGTCGTCCCACTCGAAGAGGCGGCGACGGATGATTTCGGAAGTCTCGGATTCCGCCGACATGATTACCGCCTTGCCGACACGATCGAGCAGCTTTTTGAATCGCTCGTAGTCGGATTGGTCGTCGGCGCTCATTTCGAGTTCTGAGGCTGGAATCGATACCGCCAACACCATGTTGTCGCGCCCGCGGGCCTCTTCGCTCAGGTTGTGAAGAAAGCTGTAGAGTTGGCCGGCCATTCCGCTTTTGCGGCTGCGGCTGACAAAATTCATCAGTTCGTCCATCAGGACCAATACGGGCTGGTCTTTGGGTAGAAACGAACGGATAACATCACCACCAGGGGCGACACCCTGTTTTTCATGTTCAGCAAGAATTGCGAGCGCTTTCTCGCCGCCAACCTGAAAAGCGATTTCACCCCAGGGCGTTCTTCTGACCGGCGTTCCGTCAGAGCCTCCGCGACCGGCAATAGGGTCGAATTCAGTACCGACAAATGCCGCGACCTTAGCCGAGGGCACTGTGTTCAGTCCGGCGACCTGAAGCAATCTGGAGACGCCCTGCCAACCCTTAGCCTTCGGGCCGTTATTGGCGAGGTGATACAGCAGTGTGAGCGAGTGGGTCTTACCGCCACCAAACTGCGTCGTCATGTTGAATACGGCAGAGGTCTCTGTCTTCTCCCCAGACAATCGGCGAAGCACTTCGGCCGCCACGCCGGTCAGTCCTTTCGTGAGAAAGGTTCGCTCCAGAAAGCGCTCCGGGTTCTGATAGACGGCTGGGGCGCGCCCATCCCTAACTTGATCGAGGTGAACGGCGAATTCAGATGCATCGAGAGGTTTCCCGTCTCGTAAGTCCTCCCTCGGCGTGACGACCTTATACCAGGGTTTGAGTGCCATGCTCTGACATCTCCTCGTTGTTTATTTCCATGTTAGAACCCGAACTGCTTCTTGCGGGCAAGTACTCCGTCTACCCAGCGTTTCTCATCGGAGCCGGAGGGATAGAGTGCGGAAAGCGCTTGGGCAAGTCGCCAGAATTTGCCGTCTCGCCCGACGCCATCTTCAACGACGAAGCGTTTGAGGGCCTCTCCGCGTCCAGCGGCGAACAGAATCATTCCCTGATGCACACGGTCGAGCGTGGTCTCCCCAACCCGTCTCATAGTCTTCTCGCTCCAAGTTGCTTCCGCGTCTTCTGACTCTGTCAACTCAGAAAACATGTCGATCTGTGTCGATTTCTTTTTCCTAGGAATCATCCGAGTTGGTTCTTCTTGATCTTTGCCAAAAAGATGTTGGGTTCGTGCTGACACCGCCAGCAAGCGCGCCTGGTCGCCGGCTATCTGGACTAGGTGATTCAGACTTTCTAGATTTGCCCCGAGACCTTGGGCGATCTTACGAGCTGCATCGAATTCAAGTATGAATCCGCCGGTCGCCACATTCTTGCCCCGCAATTCGGGCACTTCTTCGGAGTCCTCTTTGTCGTCGGCGTCTTCGGGATGCCCGTTGGCATCGGGGGATTTGAGCGTCCACAGCCACATAGCGGTCAGGCGGGCGTCCGCTTCAAAGCCGGTAGCATCGGCTCCTTTGAACACCATAGCGAGCGCCTCTTTTGCAACCGCCGCCCAAACATGTTCCAGGTATTCCTTGAGTGTGACGACGTCACCGCTAGCTTTCTCCACTCGCGAATAACGAGAGAATATCTCTAGAGCCGGACCGAGACATGCGAAGATGGCATCCGCGCCGACAACGCCTTCGTCTGCGAGCCGGGGCATCCATTCGTGGATGCGGATGGGCAACTCTTGCAGCACGTCGCGCCAATCGCCTATTTCGTGCGTGCGTACCGCGCCGTCAGAATTTTCGCGCGGCCGGCAAACCAGATGGACCGAAGAGCCAAGTGCTGCCGAGTTGCTAGCCCGAGGGCGAACAGATCGCTCAGTGTCGATCGGCCAAGATGCTGTCACTGTCCAACCTGCGTTTATTACTGAGGAAAGCATTACCTCCCAACCCTGCGTTGTTTTGTGGGCAAAGACAATGACAGCTACGCCACTCGGTACCGTTACTCGCCGGCCCTCGGCGAGGGCGTCTTGCATCCCCTTCTCGAAATACTCTTTTGTCTTGTATGCGTAGATGGGATTGCGTTCGGCTAGCTGGACGATTTCGCCCCGCTTGGGAGACAAATCCCCCTCGAAAAAAGAAGGGTATTGATTCTTGAGCATCCGCTTCAGAAACACATAGAAAAAATCGGACAAGTCTGCATACGGAACGGCGTCATAGTAAGGTGGATCGGTGATGAGTGCCGCGGCGGAGTCATCAGGAAGCGGGTGCGCCGTTGCGGATGCCAATTTGACGACACCCTGAACACTGCCTGTCGGAATTCCTGCACCGATAACGCGACAAATCCAATCTATGGCACCGTCTAAATCGCCTGAAGCACCTGCGATTGGACGTATTTCGACAAAGTCCCAAACGATTCCGAGTGCCTGTCTGCCAAATGTTCCGACGGAAAATTCTCCTTTTGGCTGCCACCTTGTCAACGCGCTAAATTGAGAGGCTACCCTATCGACCGCCATGGCTAGACATGTGCAGACCGCTGTTTGTAGTTCCGGTTCAAGCGGGGAAGTCTCGAGACGGCTCGCCAACCTTCGGATGATCCGAACAAATATGATCAAGGAGAGCAACTGACGCGGCGAAAACAGATAGCTCCATTTTGTAGTATCGAGGAGCTGGATGTTAAAAATGCTGCGCAAGTATGGAAGCGTTTCATCTGGGACATCCTGTGGTTGATTTAGACGGACTAGCTCCAGTTGACGGGCTGCTTCTCTCGCTGTTTCAAGGTCATGTGGTTGGGGTAATCGGTAAGTGCGGCCGCTTTGATCCGCTCGTGTTGTCACAACGGCCAGCAACCGCGCATCGCCCGCGCCGCCCTTTCTGCCTATGAACTGAGCCCGCACATTCGTCGCTGGTGTAGTATGGCCGCAAATTGGGCACGTCACGGAGCTTCTGCGAAGCACACCTTCAAGCTCCCCCTTCGGAGGAGCGCCTGAGATGATCTCAAAATCAATTTGCTTTTTTTGTTTATCGCAGTTGAGCTTGAGAAACACAGAGCGCTTTCCGGTTTGGGCTAGGCATGGAGAATTGAATAGCGGCACCTCTCCTCCGCAGCCGGGGCCTTCGCATCGAATCGTTCGCGCCCAGAGATAGGCGATGGGCGTCGCACCGTCCGCGTCCTTGGGATAGAACTCGGCCAGCTCTTTTTCCGCTTCTCGCTTGATCCACTCACCCCATTTGCGGACTTCATCGGCGAGGCGCTGCCCATATTTAGGGATGAACTCAAGGACAACTTTGTTGAGCAAGACTGGCACCGGATTTAGGTCGCTAGCATACGCATCTGCCCCGACGCGCAACACTTCTAGCGGTATCGAGCCTCCTCCGGCAAACGGATCCACAACCAGCGGTCTTGTGCCAGGTTCTCCACCTAATGCTTCGTGCGCGGCTTGAGTTAAAGCTCGGCTGGTTTCCAGATATTCATGAACGGTGGAATTGTCCCAGTTTGCAAAGTCGGCAATAAAGTCCAGCAATGCGAACCGGAGGATGTTCCAATGAGCTTCTTTGTGGCTGTCAAGTCCGCCGGTCTTGACCAACGCCTGCCACTTAATCCATGTACGTTGATCGCAGCTCTCGCCGAGTGCCAGGTTCGTAATTGCGGCATTTGCGAATTCGTTGATTAACTTTGACGCTCTATCTCGAAAAACCTGCGGGCAAAGCTGGTCGGCGGGGTCCGGCCAGAGGGCCGCGCAAATTACTGCCCGACAAGCGGCAAGCGGCCTCCGTGCCCACCAGATGTGGAGGGTCGAAATGTGGCCGTGGCGAATAGACTTCTCGCGACTGGAATGAGCCGAAATGCGCTTGATCGGTAGATCAACTTCGATCAAGCGCTTCGGATAGGGTTGCGTCATTATGTTTTGTATTCCTCAGTGCGTCGCCACATCGAGGATGGCTTGTGGCCTAAGCTGATAGTGTTCGATTTTCACGATGGGCTGCCAATCGAGTTGTGCAGGGTCTTGAACCACATTGATGCCCGGTGTACCGGCACAGTTGAAGACAACATAGAGCCAGTAGTCTCTCTTGAGGCGCTGGGCGGTTCTATATTCGTTGGTCGTCAGGGCAACCTCTCCGACGAAAGACCGTCCTTTCACTTCGATAAAGCGGACTTCGATTGCAGTCTTGGGGTCTTCGGGATGCGGACGGCGCGAAATTAGATCGAATCCTCGATTGTCTTGTTCAACGCTCTCGACTTCCCAGCCTCGGGCGCGTTCAAACGCAATCACCGCATCGACGGCGATGCCCTCGATTTCATCGTCCCGCACGAGGGCGGCTACATTCGGCGTGGCACGCTCGGGATGTGGCAGCACCCACGCAGACCCGTGCCGCTGAATGTCGCTGATAGTGCAGTTGCGCTCCTTCTGTAACTCTCGCTGGCGCCCCTCAAGTCTACCGTTGAGTTCGTCGAGACGATCTTCGGCCTGTTTCGTATTTGCCGCAAGAAGCGGGCTGCTATCCCCACTCTGCTGCTGGTCCACAAGTTCAGCCAGCCGTAGATTCTGACGGTGAATCAACTCGTTAAGGCTAATCTCCAAATGGTGCGCGACCGTCTTTGTTTCTTTCTCGCGCTGGGCTGCAACTTCAGCAAGAAATGGTTCGAGGGCCGTCTGCACGAGGAAATGTTCGAGGGAATTCTGGTCTTTCCCTGATTCGCTTGGAACGTGCGTTCCCGGTGGTGCCGACATTAGGTCCAGCAGTAGCGTGGGTTGGCGCACCGTGAGAGTACCTTCGATTTCTTCCTGCACTATGAATAGGCGGCGATGAAGCACATGCCCCAGCCCATCCCGGATCGCGGCGGAATAGACGGTGAGACGCGCTGGTAAGCTCCGATGTATGTCAAAGAAGACTGCTCCCTTGTCCATTTCCGGGCGCACGTTTTCGAGAAGGTCTTCACGGACTACCTCAAACAAAGGATGGCCCGGCGTAACCCAATCGTAGGTGGGCAGTTTCTTGAGGATTTCTTTGTCAAAGACAACTTGTTTGTATTCTCGTCCCAACTTCCCGAATCTTGGTTCCAGCCGTTCTCCGATGGGCCAAAGATGACGGGGCACGCGGGGCACTCTGTACGTGTGCTGCCCTTTGCCCTGCTCGCTCACTTCCACGCCAGTCACAGGAGCCGCCTGAAGAAAGAAATCCTCGATCACTTCCGGGACGAGTCGGCGCTCTTTGGCTTCGGCGGATTTGCCGACGATGGCGGAAAGATTAAGCTCGCGTTTTGCCAGTCCCTCCAAGGTCGAATTGGTAATGCTTCGAAAGTGCTCGGGATCGACCTGCTCGACGATGCGCTGTTTGATCAGCTCTTCTGTCATCTGGTTGTGGGCATACATGTCCCGCAACATCTTTTCGAGTTGGTTCGACGGGAATACTTCTCCAAGCACGTTGAACACTTTCCCTGTGCGCCTCGGATCGAGGTCATTTTCAATCTCGGCAATGCGCTCGAAGAGTTTGTGGAGCACCCTCCCCTCGCGCGTATTGGTTGTGACGAAATTGAATATGAGACAGTCCTTTTCCTGACCGTAACGGTGGATACGCCCCATGCGCTGTTCAAGACGAACTGGGTTCCAGGGGATGTCGTAATTGATCATCAGCCAGCAGAACTGGAGGTTGATACCTTCGCCGGCGGCCTCCGTAGCAACAAGTACCTGACATGACTCTCGGAATTCGCGTTCCGCATAAATTCTCGTTCCGGGCGTATCGCGATCTCCGATTTTCATTCCGCCGTGAATCTGTGTGACGGTCAAGCCCCATTCGCGCAATTTTCCGAGGGGACGGCCGTCTTTTCCATCAGCCACTAGAAAATCGAGGGTGTCTTTATGTTCGGTAAAAAGCAGCAACTTCATTTGAGGATCAGAGAAAAGCCCTTCATCCGTCAGCAGCTCTTTCAGGCGTCTGACTTTTACCTCTGCTTCCTGGCCTTCGAGCACCTTGGCTTGGCGGATAAGCTTTTCCAGTTCGACAATCTCAATCCGCAGATCATTCGGATCGAAAGATGTAACGGTCTCTTCCAATTCAGAAAGTATTTCCTGTCGTTCTTCGTCGGTCAGGTCCTCGAAATCCTCAGGCAATCGCTTAGTGATCTGTTCCTGTCGATATTTAACAGGGTCTTCGAGAATTCTCTCGCGCTTTTCCTTCATGCGTTCCAGAGTTCTGCGAACGGCATAAATGCTGGAGGCGAATCGGCGCTGAAGCATCGCCATCGTAAATCCGACGGCGCGTCCGCGTGCCGAATCATCCCTTGCGGCCTTAATGGACTGGTCCTCTACGTAGCGCGTGAGCTGATCGTAGAGGTCGAGTTCCTCGTCGCTGATCTGAAACGGAGTGGTATGGACGATTCGCTTGGTGAATAGCGCCTTTACAACCCCGGTTTCAGGGTCTGGAAAGCTGACAAGGGCTTCCTTGACACGGCGAAGATAGAATGGCGCTTCATGCTTTGCTATGGCCTCATCGAGGCTTTTTATGTTGCCGTACACATCTTTATCGAGGAGGGACAGGAACAAGCAAAAGTTTTCAGGATCGCCTTTATGTGGTGTTGCGGTCATCAGGAGATAGTGATCCGTCATCTGCGAGAGGGCCTCGCCAAGCTGAAAGGCGAGGGTTTTCTTGTCCGCGCTGTAGGCACTCATCTTGTGGGCTTCGTCGACGATAATCAGGTCCCAACTACTTCGCAGCAGGGATTCCTTTGCGTCATCGACGCGCGAAACCCATGAGACGGAAGTGATGACCTGGTTTTTCTCCTGCCAAGGATTCATTCCGTAATTTGCTCGGAGCACATCACTACGTACAACCTCGAAACTCTCGCGGAACTTGTCCTTGAGTTCCCGCTGCCACTGGAAGGACAGATTCGCCGGGGTCACAATAAGCGTGCGCTTTACGAGTCCGCGTATTTTGAGTTCTTTGATGAGAAGGCCCGCCATGATCGTTTTGCCGGCGCCGGGATCGTCGGCTAACAAAAACCTGATGCGCGGAAGCTTTATGAAATAGTCGTACACCGCTTCCAATTGGTGCGGCAACGGATCGACGCGGGCTATGGAGAGAGAGAAGTAGGGGTCGTATTCGTAGGCAAGTCCGAGGCGCATGGCCTCGACCCCGAGGCGGAACTTGCTGGCGTCACCATCGAATGGCTCCTGGGCGGGTGACGCATGCAGCTGCCCGAGCTGTTCGATGCTGAGGATCGGTTCATAGACCGTGCTGGACCGCACGCCCTTCCCGATCAGCTTAACCGAGCTGCCCATCGGCACTGCGATGATGATTTGTACGGGCTCAGGAAACAACGGGCCGTAGACAGTGACGTTTTGTTTGAGTTCTTCAGGTCGCATGAATTCAGTGTTTCAGTTCACTTATCGAGATTGATCTTTCTCAATGTGCCCGCCGGTAAAGACCCTCACAGATCGATTGCTCGTCTTGGTTGCCAAGAGCTCCTGTAAACACTTGGTTCGACGCATAGTCTTAATTTTAGTTGAATTACCAAGTGCACCTGGAGAACGGGGAATCTGAATACTACTGCATCCCTTTCCATATTTCGCCATTCGGCCGGAAGAGCCCTATCACAGCGCCTCCATGTAGGGGCGAATCACATTGCTAACCCGGCAGACTTTCGCGTAGCGGCAGATTTCGTTGATGCTAGCCTTCTTTTGGCGAAGGCAATCCTTCAGTGCCTCAATTGCGACATCGAGTCCGATCTTGTTCCGAAACTTGAAACAATCGGCAACAGTTTTCGCCGCTGAATAGACGCGGACAGGAACACCTTCGACCTGATGATTCTCAATTCCTTCAGTCAGTGACGGGCCGGACAGGCGAACAACCCTGAGCGAAGGCGAATTGAGGACAGGAGTTCTTGCCCCTTTGCGGAGAGCGATCCAAACCGAAGCAGGACTCTGGGTCGTGATCTCGTGAAAAACCAGCGCCGTCAGGAGGCAAATAACAGATTTCGGTACACGCTTCGCTACCTCGGCGTAAGAATAGCGTTCCGTAACGTTCGCATCGGACAGAGTGTAGATCCCGCGCCCGGAACGATTTATTTTGCCCTGCCGGTGGAGGCGAATCAGGTACTCCCGCGGTAGGCCGATGTTCTCAATATCGCGGGGCCTAACCATTCCGTGTTTGCCGATGTACCGCAGGATCTCTTGAAGAGGCTTCGGCATTATTGGGTCTCAATACGTCATTACATTAGTGTATCTAATGACGTTATGCAACTGCTCCGTCTCTAAAAGAAGGGGCCGTCGGCCAATTACAATGGCAAACCCAACAAGTCCTTCATTTCGCGCAGCCGTTTTTTGCTCTGGTGTTTGTCCAAACCATACTGGTAGAGCCAAAAATGTTCACGAGCGTCACGATCTTTGAATTCATCCCGCCATTTGCGCTTCAGAATCTCAATCACAGTTTTTCGGACGATGAACGTTGCAGCCTCTGCAAGTGTTTCCAAACTCGCCACGTCAGGACCAAACGGGTGCGGAACCGGGCCGAAGTGAATGTCGGGAACCTTCTGTCCGTGCGCGGACGCATTGCGAACGCTGTAGATGAGAGGCACCATTTCGCCGAGCTTGTGCAGACTTTCGGGCGAAGGAAAATAACAGGAGGGGATGTCTCCTTTTTCGTAGATCGGGCACTTGTACCCGTCAACCAGATTCTTGTTTCCAAATAAGGCGTAGATTCTGGCCATGGCAACGTCTTCATTGTTTCCATAGAGAGCTTCGATGGCAGACCACCAAAGGATGTGCCGAGCTTTCCAATACGAGAGTGCATACGCCTCTCCATAGAGTTGCACCGCCATTCGCAAGGGCTCGTAGTCGCCCATCACCTTGCCGTCGTCATCCTTCTGATAAAGCTGAATAAATTCCGGCAGGACCGAAGTTAAGAGACTGATGTCCTGTTCTCTGACCGCAAACAACTTTTGAATCTCAGGCACATCGGCGAGTTCTCCTTGTGCGGTGAACCCGTGTGGATCAAATGTTCCGTCTGCCCGGATCACACCGGGAATGCGCCTTGCACGACTTTTTCTCGTCGGACGAATCAACGCCAAACATGTAGCAGCGGAGTCGATTAGCTCAGACGAATGTTTATCGAGTTCGGTATCCCTTTCCTGTGGGGAAGAGTGGCGATGGACGATGGCAAAATCCACAGATTCCAAATCTTCAGACGTGCGTTTGGATACGAAACAATCCCTTTTCCAAAGTGAAAATGTGGTTGGGGTTATCAGGTGCGATACATTCTCAATCGTCAGATTTTCTGAAGGCAGAATTTCATAAGGCCCAGTGAGTCGCGGAGTCTCACTCCAGCCAACCGTATCGACGTATATCGGACCAATTTCGATCTTGTTGTAGGAACTCGGCGGCTTCTCATAAACGCTTCCGTCCGGCCACGTGTTCAGAGTAGCGGGGTCGGCTTTCACGATTACGCTTTGTTCTACGCCGTCAGACGTGAAGGGTGGTATTGCTGGGGGAATCAGAATGACCGGACCATAATGCGTCACTTCGCCAAGAGAATACGGAGCGTCTCTCTCGATGACATGCAGAGCTTTGTACGGCCCGCTATCCGGGAACCGAGGACTGGCGCTTGCCCATATTTTGATTCTCATCTGCCCACGCCCTTGTCACCGAAACAGTTTTTCCGCTTCCGTCACGAGGATTTTGATGAGCACCAGCACGAGGGACACGAATGCGGTGAGTTCTATGAGAAAAGTTTTGGCCTTTCTCAGAAAATGATGGTCGATACGCATGATCTTCCTTCCCCGTAGCCGCAGGAGGAAGTCATGCCCAAAAGCCATGAATTCAGATGCGTACTTGTCAGTCGCATTGAATCGTTTTGGGAGTCCAGAGCAATTCAATGGTAGAAATGGAGGTCTGTGGATCGGGAGTGACTATCTTGGTTCAGATCAGGGGCACCGAAAAAGGCTGTCCATCACCGCAGCGGGTTTTTATAATGCCAGACCAAGGTAGCAAGTATGATTAAAAAACGTTGCTGTGGTCACCATTGCCCAGTGTGCGGTGCTCCGGCTCGTCCGATGGACGGTTTCTCTAGGATTCCGGGGCGTTGCCAAGACGAGGGTGACGTGCCCTGGAGGGTGAAGCTCGGACGCGTAGCTCACAAGTGCCGTGGCGAACAGCAGCACCGCTTCGATGTAGACATAAATACCGGGCGCGGTCTGCCCGATTTGATGTATAGATCGGAGGATGGTATCACCCACACCGTTCCAGCAGGAAGCAAAGTCGTTTGGAAAGTATCCATAGGTAGCGTTCGTTCCCGCCGTTGAATCCTGACTCGTATTCTTCCGAACATCGTTCATCCGAGCAGTGAGAGATTTCCCGAATTGTGAAAGCTCTCCAATGATTGAGTCGAGTTGTTCGGGGGTCAGGTTAATAATTCCGTGAGCGTCGAGGAATCGTTGCTTGGTTTGCGTCTTGTAATTCTCATCGGGTGAGCCGCCTTCGTGGAGACAACAATTGCGTGCCAACTCGACTTCTCGAACGGTATCAAATCCTTCAACCGCTGTCAGGTCGATTTTGAAGCGATCGTTGTATTCGGCTATCTGTCTGAAGAGATGCTTTTTCCTTTTGTAGTCTTTTTCTAACGGATGCGTCTTGTTCAGCATCCGCTTTTGAGCATCCAGAAATGATTTGTTTAGGCTTGCCAACAAAGCAATAGCCATAGCAGCAAGGGCTTCTCTCTGCTCCAGCCAGCGGATTTCTTCGTATCCGATGACTTCTTCCGTCAACGCTCGCTGTTCGCCGTCCACGTCTTCAGTGATCGAATTCAATTGTTTGTACAATTCTTCGTGTCTTTCACCGTTTGCTTTTTCCAGTACCGAATAGGCAGCGAGATACGCCTCACGGACGCGATGATTCAGCGAGTCCTGAAACATCTGGCCCTCAAATTTGAACAGGTCAAAGTTCAGCCAAGTCATGTCGTTTACGTTCGCTACTATTCCGATTTCGCTTCTTGTGGCAATCATGGACACAGAAAACGGATTCGCCGGCGGTAATCGTCGTGCGACAAATGCCGGGACGCTTGGGGCAATTTCCAACCTCGCACTGGTCGGATACCGATGTCCGCAACTGCTGAGATCGGTTTCGCCCTTTGATGGTTCAGTATAATCCCCGCATGAATGGAAATTCAGCGCATGTCTATAACCTTGACGATGGGAAGTTCCGGTTGACTTTCATTTCCGCGTCGAAGGGCGGCGGACAGTTTCTCAGCGAAATTGGGGACTTCACGCGCTTGGAAATCGAAGACTGGCTGAAGGACCACCTGCACCCGGCAACAGATTTTGCCACACTGCTCGAACCAGTTGCCCATCAAACAGAGTCGAATATACCGCTCATTCGCGGAACCGTGCTGCGAACCCATTTCGAGGACGATGAGGGAGCGTTGGTAAAGTCAGCGGCCAGAATTGAGGATGTGTGTCAGTGGATGAGCGAATATCAGGAGCAGTATTTTGAGGATCGGAAGATCACCGTCGTCGCCGATCTTCCGCAGAACAAACAATTGAAAGCAACCGCCTGTTTCTGCCCGACACCGGAAGGCGGCTCGATAATGGTTTCTTCCGAGCTTTTGCGATTCAGCAATCTCCTGCATGAGTTGGTTCATGCGAATCTACATATTTCCGGGAAGAATGATCCTAACGACGATCACGGAGAACCCTTCAAAGCAGAAATAAAGCGCCTGATGAATGAGGGAGCATACGATCAACTGTTGTGAGGACGCGAGGTATTCGCTAGAGAATGGACATCGAGCAAAAACTAGAGCAGTTGTATGCCGCACTTCGAGAATTGCAAGTGACGGAGAAACTGTCCTCAATCAAGCCGAACGTCAAGCGTGTCGGAAACGAATATCTCACCTCAATTGACTTCACTCAGGGATCAGATCGTGCCACCGCAGCTAATCGAGTATCTCTGTTGCTCAACAACATTGCATGTCTAAAAGATCACTTGAAGGCGTGGTGCAAGAAAAACGGGAAGCTGTTCACTGGTGAGCAGCTAATAAACAGCGACAGGGATGTCACCATCATCCACGACTTATGGAATGTCGATAAACATGCGGAACTGAACCGCTCTCGGTCGGGACTTTCGCCAAGGCTTCAACATTCCCCACAAACAGGTCTCACGTTCAAAGGCGGCGGGCCGATGATGGTCACCATTCCGTTCTTTGAAGGTGGTGTCATCCGAGCTCAAGGGCAAGCCAGTCTCCGCGTTGTAGCGACCGTCGTGGACAAAGACGGTAACGGTCTTGGCGATCTGGAAGCTATCAGCCTCAGAGCCGTAGCTGCATGGCAAGCGGAGTTCGTAAAGGCTGGCATGAAGCTCACACAACCACCAGAACGTCAAAGTGAGTACAGAAGGCTGTCTGCTACGCTCCAAGCGATTGGGATGCTCTACAGAGCGGAATTGCCTAGTGGCACAACGTCATTGTTAATGAAGGTCAACTCTGGGAAGGTTGCGGTGGAAGCCTACGACAGAATGGGAAAGAAAATTGATGATATTCCTAACGACAAGTCTTCACCTGCGCTGCGTGATGCCTTACAGAACACATTTCAGCACGAAATTTCACCTGACCACGATGGAGTAATAGCCATCATTTAGCATCTTCGTCGAACCTCGATTGGCTGTTACAATTTGGCGATGGCGACTGGCACTCTGAAGATTCTCTTCTGATGCAGTTCATTGCGCTGTCTCGCCTATCCGTGGACCGAGTATCCGCCCCAGAGCCATCCCATCGACCACCGTTGCAGCGGAATCTTCGAGGTAATACCGCAGTAGTGAGACGGTGTCTCCGTCGGCCGCTTCAATTCTGTCCAAGTGACATGATAGACATTGCATCGATGCCTGGGCCGACGACAGCAGATTGCGAACCAGCAAATGTGGCGAGACCACGTCGCTGAGTTGTTCGTCGGACAGAACTCCATTGTGAGAGCTTTTAGCCGGCCACAGCCAAATCGAGAGTTCGCCGAGGTAGACCGTCCCTCGCACGCCCTCGACCTCTACCTCCCCTGCAGATTGCGGCCCACAAAAACGGACGAGCGGATAAAAGCGCTCTCGTATGAGCTGCACAATATGCTTGTTCATCAGTTTTCCTCCCGATTTACTTGATCGATCCGATTCTTGCTGTTAAATACTGGGCGGCTTTTCCATGTCTGCTCTCGCGACGTTTAGAGACTAATTCCGTGGCCGTTGAGGTTGAGTCCGCTGCCGGTCGGAGACTGTGCGTTTTCCGCGACGGACAGCGTGAGCGAGTGGCCGGCTTGTTCAAGCGCATTGTCGCGGGTGATGGGCTGGGCGTGGCGGTCAAAAAACTGGCCTTCGGTGTCGATGTGCAACCAACGGTGGGTCTCAGGATGTTGGTAGCTGTGGATGCCGTCGGTTTCGCGTTGCCACTTGTAGCCCTGGGCTTCTGTTGGAAGAGCCGTTTCGATGGGGCCGTACTGGCGGTTGCGCTCGGCTTGTTCGGGGGTGAGCTGAGATTGTTCTTCCGGTTTCAATTCATTGAGGTGTTGCATGGTGCGATCCTTCGGAGTTTGGGATTGTGAATGTGCAGCGGGTGCCTCGTGAAAATCGAGGGCGGAGGTTTTGCTCACATCGGTGCTGAGGCGCTGGGCTAGCGTCGCGGCATCATTGGTGTAAATGTGGGCGTCCTGGGATGCGCGGGAAATGGAGACGTAGGCAAAACGGGAGTTGAGGAGTTCGGAGAACGTATTGGTGTCCATAATGACGAGGACGCGGTTTTCGGTCAAACCCTGGGAACTGTGGCTGGTAACGGCATAGCCGTGATCGAGGTGTCGCATCCGAGCGGGGTCAAAATTGACAGTTCTTCCGTCATCCATTTTCACGGTCAAGCGGTTGTCATTGCCGATGGCTTCGATGCGGCCGCGATCACGGTTGTGCACGTCGAGATCCTTATTATTGTGCGTGAACTGGATGCGATCACCGGTGGAGAACTCACACGGAAGGTTGGTGTAAACATTCACTCCGCGCAAGCGCTGCGGATCGTAGGCCGCATGTTGACCATCCGCTCTGGCAACGGTCACTAAATTGTTTGCGGGGTCTGTCGCGAGGACGGTGGCATAAGTGTTTTTTTCCAGGCCAAGCTGTTGGCTGCCACGAATGTACTGCAGGGTGTCGCCGGGGTGGTACCTGGCGGCCCATGCTCGATCTGCTCCGGTCATGTCGTTTCGAGCCACGAGCACAGGGAAAGAAACATTCTCTTTTCCGAGTGCGCCAGAGGCTTGTAACTCGATCCTCACGGCCTGATTGATGTCTCGCCGGGAAGCGTTGTCGGGAGAGACGATCAAAGTCTTTTCGGGGTTCGAGGCGTAGTCTCTGGCAATGGCGGCAATGCGCTCTTGCGGATTGGAAATCTCGGTGATGCGCCCCTGAGCTTGCAGCAGGGAGATGCCGGTGTGGGTCTCATTCCTGGCAAGATGTTCGACCGCTTTGAGCAGTTCGGCGTCTCTCTGCCGCACGATCTGGTCAAGCTGGGCGGTTCGCATTCCGGCGTCCTGCAGTTGCTCGAAGGGTTTTCCCGCGTCTACGGCCTGATGCTGGCGTGTGTCGCCGATGAGCAGAACGCGATCATGGGGGCCTAGCCGGTCGAGGAAGTCCTTCATCTGCTGGGTGCTGGTCAGACTGGACTCATCAATCAGGAAAAGGCGGCGGTTAGCCGGGTCGTCACGGTTGGTCTGGGCCTGCTCGCGGCTTCCCATCGCCAAATAGGCTTGCAAGGTGTCGGCGGAGATGCCAGCGGCCTGGCGCAGCTGGTGAGCGGCGCGTGCGGTCGGGGCGAAGCCCGCGACAGTGTAGCCGTTGCGCTGGGCAGCTTCGCGGATGGCTGCGAGAGCGGTGGTCTTTCCAGCCCCCGCGAGTCCCTGCAAACCGTGGATTTGATCTCTTGAGGTCAGTATCTCCTCAATGACACGGCGCTGGGCCGGGTTCAAAAACTCAATCGCAGCGGCGTGAGACGCAGCGCGTTGTTCGCTCATGATGGGCGCAACGGTGTTTTGTCCGCGCTGCATGTGCTCAACTGTCGCTCGTTCGGCGGCGATGGTTTCGGGCGTCGTCAATCGTGGCCCGGTGTCGTGCTTCTGAGGCTCTACTGTTTGGAATTCGCCGAGAGAGTGGCGGTGCTCGAAGTTGTCGCGTACCTGGTTGAAGGTGAGGTCTCCCATGCCGCGGCGAAGCGCATCGCGCATGATGTCGCGCTGGTCGATGACCGCCTCGCGCTCGAAGTTGCGTTCCTTGGCATAGGTGACGGCTTCCTGCGCGCGCTGCGGCGCGTCGGGTACTCGGTTTTGTTCCTGAGTATGGGCTCGTTCGTGCGCCTCTCGAACAACCCGGTCGGCCTGATTGCCGAACTTCGCGGCAAGCTGGCGGTGAGCTTCCATAACCTCGGCTGGGGTACGAATTTCTTTTTTGTCGCGGGTGTTGTGGGCGGCGATCTGCGCGGCCTCCGGCCCGCTGAAGCCGCTTTTGGACATGGCCTGCTCGATCTGCTGGCGGCGGGGACTGGAAGCGTCCAGATACTCCAGCGAATACCCTTTAATCTCCGGTGCGCCTTTTTTCCCTGCCTCGATTTCATAGCCGAGATTGCGAAGCCGAAAGGTCAGTTCCGCTTGATAAACAGCGGTGGCAAACTGCTGGCTGTCGAAAAGACTTTTCGGCTGGATGGCGCGTGTGGAGCCATCCTCGCGCTCCGTCATATTGAAGACGACGGCGTGGGTGTGAAGCTGGGGAGCGGCGTAGCCATTGACCGGGCGGGCGGTGTCATGCTCGAACTTTGCCGCGATGAATTTGCCGGTGGTCTCGGCAGCGTGGTTGCCACCGATCCGCGCCTGCGTGTACCGCTCCAACTCGGTGAGAGCAGCGGTCACAGCGTGCCGATGGGCTTCTCTCACCCGCTCATCGCCGCCAACTAACGCCGACAACGAAACGGATTTGGGAGCGGAGAAGGTCGCGTCCCAACCGGCCCGGTGCTCGACTGGCTTGACGGTGGCTCCGTCTGCGCTGGTGTAGGACTGCCCGCTGCGATGCTGCACCAGTTGCTCGTCAGTGATTGGGTCTCGGCCTTCGCTCAAGTGGGCAAAGTGCTGTGCGTCAACCGCTCCGGCAAGCCCGAAGCGCTTGGCCAACTTGCCCTGCCACTCGCCGACGACGGCGCCGTCTTGCTTCCAATAGTTTTGCTCGGCAGACGTGAACTCTTTGGCGTGGTAGGTCTGCGCCTGGGCGGAGCTGAGAGCTCTTGAGATGGTGAGCAATACGCCTCTTAATTCGTAATAAAGTCCAAGGTTGTTTGTTTCGGCTCCTCGGCGTTGACGATGTTGTCGGAGGTCTTCGCGCCAGTGGTCTTTCCGGCGTCGGGCGCAGACCCAGCGGCGTTTGTTTCTTCGACCGGCTTTGCCTCAAGATCAACTGCTGCGCGCGGCGCTGCCGGCAGGCCGGGTGGGGGCGCGGTGGTGCCGTCGCGGGCTTTGGCCTTAATGTTCTTGGGGTCGAAGGTGAGCTTCTCGTCCGGCAAGTGTCTGCGCTCGAATGGAATCTGATGCCCCTCGATATCGATGTAAGGAAAGGAGAAACCTGTGACGTAGTTCTCGTATTTGATGAAGGCGTGCAGGTCGGGCAATCCCGAGATTTCTGATTCCATGACTGCGGGCTCGACCTGGATGTCCAGCGCGAAATTTCTGCCCGAGCGCGTTCCGTCGAAGTGGCTTTCTTTCATGCGCTCGATTTCGACTTTGCCGATTGCCTTGCTGACCCACTCGCCTGCATTCGGCTCCTTGGTCTTCAGGAAAATGCTGGTCGTTGGCATGGATAGCATGACCTCTGCCAGGTGGCCGTAGATCACTTCCAACTGAGCCTTCCCCTGAAAGCCCATGATGATGGGATTGTTGCTTTTGCGGTTCTCGGTGAGGGCAGTGTGAAACTGGGGAAGACGCTGCAAGCTGGCCAGCTCGTCGAGCACAAACCAGACCCGTTTCTGGTGGGCTTTCGGTTCGTTCAGGAGGCGCAGCACGAGCATGTCGATCCATACGCTTTGCAGTGGACGAAGCGCCTCCCGCTCGGCTGGAAGCGAGGTGATGAAGATCCATCCCTGGCGTGTTTCCGACCACTCGGTTGCGGTCCACTCGCCGTTGCCAGCACCCTTGTGCGGCAACAGCCGAAGACTCTTTGCCACCTTGCTGAGAGACGCCAACACGCCAACTCGTTGCGGGGGCGCTGAGGCGTCGATGAAGTTGGCGACCTCGGTGCGAGCGACTCGATTGTCGATCTCTTTTGGGTTACTCATCCATTGGATAAGCTCCTCCGGGGTCGGTCCATAGCGCAGCAGATAAGCGAAGATCTGCTGCGGAATTTCGAAAAAGAACTCGCCTTTTTTGTCCTGCGGAGGCTGGAACAGCGACACCGCGATTGCGTCCGCTTCTGAACTTGTGCGCAACTCCTCGGCTGGTCCCCAGTAAGGGCATCGCCGGTCGAGCGGATTGAGAATGATGTCGTGCTTCGGGTCGTAAAAGCGGCGCGTGTACTCCAGCGCCGGGTCGTAGACGATGGCGGAATCGCCGCGGCTTCGAATCTGCCGGAGCATCTGCATAATAATGGTCGTCTTGCCTCCACCGGTGTCGGCGATGATCTGCAGGTGTTGCGCCTCGGCCTTGGCCGGGATGCGAAGCATCTCCTTCAGACCGTCGATTTTGATGCCAAGTCCCTCCCCCTGTACCTTGCGGTTGAATTCTTTCGGCGTGAGCCGCTCCGTCCCTCTCAGCCGTCGGCCGTACCTCATTTGCTTGCGGCGTTTGATGTCCTTACGGATGGAAAACGGAAGCTGGATGAGCAACGATAGGAAACCGAAAAACAGTGGCAGCTGGTAAATCTCGGATAGGCTGTCGCCACCGTAAATCGCACTCTTGAGGTAGGCACTCAAGGGTGCATCGATGTAAGAGCGTTCCGGGTCCTGGTAGAGCAGATCATAGCCCGCCTGCAAGGCGGACTTGGAGAGCGCAAGCGGGAGCGGTCTTGCTCCCGGTTCCGGCGTGTTCCCGTCTGCCACGTCGGCGTCCGTGGCCGGTCGCGGTTGGATTCCGCGAGCACCGATCATCACCAGGCGGTACTTGTCCTTGCGGCTGGCGGAGACGCTGCCCGCAACGCTCGACCGGATGTAGATCGGCGTGTAGAAGCGCTGCAGCGGAGTGTTGCCGAAGGTGAAGCGCAGGTAGACGAACAAGCCCGTGAGGATCACGGCAAAGAACATCGCGCCATAGGTGTAGATCGGGCTGTGAGGCGGGAAAATGAGGGTTTCTTTCCGTCCCCAGTGCATGGTTGCCATTACGCTTTCTCCAAGTCTGTTCGCGTCTTAATCGCCAAGCCTCGCTTGTGCTTTTTGACCTCGGCGATGATCCCGTCGAAAACATCCGGTGTTATCTTTTGCCCTGTCGCGAGTGGTTTGAGAAGGTTCGTGAGCATGAGGCGAAGGCCAAGAATCTCGACCAGTTCTGCGGTCACGGGCGGATCGCCCGAGTCGCACGCCAACTCGTCAAGAATGAGCTGCCGGATGAATTCGCCACGCTGCAGGCCGTGCTTTCTTGCCAGCTCGTCGAGGTGGTCCGTCTCGTGGCGCGTGAGTCTTGAAGAGACGTTGGTCATCCGCAACGACTCAAGCTTCCTTGCCCTGTCTGCAATCGAATCGTCATTCACTAGCGCCATGCCTGTTCCTCCCATTACGAATGAAGTCGCACGGATTCGCGCGAAGTCGCACGAATCCGTATTGCTCGTAAGATGTTGATCTTGCACGTTGCTGTTCACGAATCCGTGCGGATTCACCGCACGACCCTTTCAGGGGTGGAGTGTCAAAATTCTTCCGGTGCGAAGCACCGTTCTTGCACCACCACGAAATTGGATGGACGATCATGCCTTCACTGCGCGCACAGAAGCCGTGGACTCGACCCCGGCTGCAAGCTTCTTTGTCGGCTGCTCCGTCGCACCATTGCTCGGGCCTTTTCGCACACGCAAAGCGGGGGCAACCTGCTTGGCGTGTGCCGTCTTCAGGAAGTCCTGGAAGTCGCGGTCCTTTGAGAAGACATAGTTGAGCGCCTTGTCCACAACATCATCCGCGGATGCGTGGATGAAGGCGGCATACTGATCGACCTGCGTGGCGGTGACCTCATCGAGTCGGACAGAAGCACAGATGTGGCGGCTCTGGTTGATCTCAAGCAGTGGCATGTGGGTTCTCCTTTATAGGTAGTGGAATCAGGGAATCTTCCTGCGCAGAACTGGTTTGCAAGTCAGCAGCAATAGGCACCGCAATCCGTGCCAATGGTGTGGCATGTTCTACCTCGAAGACGTGCTCAATAAGAAAGCGTTTCGCGTCGCGGTCATAGCCGCGAAGCGCAAGCACCTCGCGGACAACGCGGCGGCCTGGCTGACGTTCAACATGGACGACAAAATCGACAGCTTCTGCGATCTCGGCTTCGGTGTCGGCGAACGTGCTTTGCGCGTGACTGCGCATCACGAGATTGGCGAAACGGTGAAGGGCTTTCTCCGCCGAGTTGGCGTGGATCGTAGCCATTGAACCCGCATGGCCCGTGTTGAAGGAATCGAGCAGCGTTCGTGCCTCGATTCCGCGGACTTCCCCGAGA
>Ga0207416_1000133_pt1 | contig 137134 bp, 129 predicted proteins | sample PaiPotPPM11metaG_FD_184107 | JGI IMG/M metagenome (GOLD analysis project Ga0207416, IMG submission 184107) | Iron sulfur acid spring bacterial and archeal communities from Banff, Canada, to study Microbial Dark Matter (Phase II) - Paint Pots PPM... ...
GGTGGCTCTTCACCGACGGCGGCCACGCCGAGACGCTGTTCACCGAGAACGACACCGACTTCGAGCGCGCTTTCAACGTCGCGTCGGCGTCACCGTACGTGAAGAGCGGAATCGACCGGGCCGTGCGCGGCGAAGATCGCACCGGCATCAACGCCGGCCAGCAAGGTTCGAAGGCCGCGCTGCACTATCGCTGGGACATCGCGCCGGGCGCGACGCACACCGTGCGCGTCCGCATGACCGACGACCCCGCCGCGACGGGCGTCGACGACGACTTCGACGCAACGTTCGACCAGCGCGAAGCGGAGGCCGATCGCTTCTACGCCGCGCTCGGCGCGCCGCTGGACGAGGAGAGCGCGACGATTCAGCGACGCGCGTTCGCCGGTCTCATCTGGAGCAAGCAATTCTACAACTACGTCGTGCGCGACTGGCTCGAAGGCGACCCGGCGATGCCGCCGCCGCCGCCCGAGCGCAAGCACGGCCGCAACGCGAATTGGCGCCATCTCTACAACGACGACGTCATGTCGATGCCCGACGGCTGGGAGTATCCGTGGTACGCGGCCTGGGACCTCGCGTTCCACACGATTCCGTTCGCTTTGATCGATCCGCAGTTCGCCAAGGATCAGCTCGTGCGGCTGACGCGCGAGTGGTACATGCACCCCAGCGGCCAGTTGCCCGCATACGAGTGGTCGTTCGACGACGTCAACCCGCCGGTCCACGCCTGGGCGGCGCTGCGCGTGTACAAGATCGAGGCCAAGCGCAACGGCGGCGTCGGCGACTATCGTTTTCTCGAGCGCGTCTTTCAGAAGCTCCTGATGAATTTCACCTGGTGGGTGAACCGCAAGGACGTCGCCGGCAGGAACGTGTTCCAGGGCGGTTTCCTCGGCCTCGACAACATCGGGCCGTTCGATCGCAGCGCGACGCTCCCGAGCGGTGCTTACCTCGCGCAGAGCGACGGCACGTCGTGGATGGGCGTCTATGCGCTCAACATGCTCGCCATCGCCGTCGAGTTGGCGAAGACCGAAGAGATCTACGAAGACGTCGCCGAGAAGTTCTTCGAGCACTTCCTGATCATCGCCGACGCGATGAACTCGCAACGTCAAGACGATCTCGGCTTGTGGGACGCCGAGGACGAGTTCTACTACGATCAGCTCTATCTGCCCGACGGCGAGCGCATCCCGGTCAAGATTCGCAGCATCGTCGGCATCACGCCGATTTTCGCCGTCGAGCCGATCCCGGAAGACGCGCTCGAGAACCTGCCGCGGCTGCGCGCGCGGATCGAGTGGTTCCTCAAGAACCGGCCCGAGCTGGCGGAGAACGTCGCGCGGATCGATCTGGGAGGGATGCGCGAACGGCGGTTGATGGCGATCGTCAACCCCGACCGGCTGCGCCGCATCCTGCGCCGTGTCTTCGACGAGAACGAGTTCCTCTCGCCGCACGGCATTCGAATGCTCTCGCGCTTCCACAAGGACCATCCGTACGTGCTGCGGGCCGGCGGCGGCGAATTTCGCTGCGACTACGAACCGGCGGAATCCACCAGCGGCCTCTTCGGCGGCAACTCGAACTGGCGCGGACCGATCTGGATGCCGCTGAACCTCCTGTTGATCGAGGCGCTCCAGAAGTTTCACTACTATCTGGGGGACGGCTACACCATCGAGTTTCCGACCGGGTCCGGCACGATGCTCACGCTCTGGGAAATCTCGCTCGAATTGCAGCGGCGCCTGGTCGGCCTGTTCCGCCGCGACGCCGGCGGGCGCCGCGCCTTCAACGGCGAGAACGCGCTGTTCCAGAACGACCCGCACTGGCGCGACCAGATCCTCTTCCACGAGTACTTCAACGGCGACACCGGCGAAGGGCTGGGCGCCTCGCACCAAACCGGCTGGACGGCGCTCGTGGCGAAGATGATCCAGCAGTTGGGAGACTACGGCGCACCGCTGCACCCGCAGGTCGGCGCCGACTTCTCCGTCGTCCCCGGCGCGGACTAACAGGAAGTCGCTCGGCGAGCCCGGGACGTACGCCGGGTGAGCAAATACGATCTGGCGGTCATCGGGTCCGGACAAGGCGGCGTCCCGCTCGCGCTCGATTTCGCGCAGCGCGGGAAGCGCGTCGTGCTGTTCGAGCGTGGTGCGCTCGGCGGCTGCTGCGTCAATGTGGGCTGCACGCCGTCGAAGTCGTTTCTGGCGTCGGCCCACTGGGCCGGCCGCGCGCGCCGAGGCGCCGAGATCGGCGTGCACTGCGAGGTGCGGGTCGACCAGGGCGCGGTGATGGAACGGGTGCGCGGGATCGTGCGCGAGTGGCACGACGGCGTCGCGAAGAGAATCGCGCAGAGCAGCGTCGAGCTCGTCGCAGCCGAAGCCGCGTTCGACGCGCCGCACGCGCTCGTTGCAGCGGGGACGCGCTACGAAGCGGACGTCGTCGTCCTCGACACCGGCGGGCACGCCGCCGTCCCCCTCATCGAGGGACTGGCCGCAACGCCGTACCTGACCAACGAGAACTTCTTCGCGCAGCAAACGCTGCCGCGCAAACTCCTGGTGCTCGGGTCGGGCTACATCGGGCTCGAACTCGGGCAGGGCGCGGCGCGCCTCGGCAGCGCCGTCACCATCGTCACGCCCGACGACCGGCTGCTGGCGCGGGAAGAACTCGACACGTGCAGCGTGCTGACGGCGTCGTTCGCGCGCGACGGCATCACCGTGATGCTGAACCGGTGCGCCGTCTCCGTCGCGCACGACGGCGCCACGTTCGCGGTCACGCTGGACGACGGGACCGTCGTCAGAGGCGACGGCTTGCTCGTCGCGATCGGCCGCCGGCCGAACATTCCGGACGGAACGGTCGAGCGCGCGGGAATCGCCCTCGATGCACGCGGCTTCATCGCGTGCGACGAACACCTGCGCACCTCGGTCGCCGGTCACTACGCGCTGGGCGACGTCGCCGGCCAGGCGCAGTTCACCCACGTCGCTTGGGAAGATTTCCGGCGCCTGCGGGCCGTGATCGGCGGCGATCTCTCGCGCACCCGCGACGACCGGGTCCTCGCCTACGTGATGTACACCGAGCCGCAAGTCGGCCGGGTCGGGATCACCGCCGATGACGCCGAGCAGGCCGGCAAGCCGCATCGCGCGGTGACGCTCCAGCTCACCGACGTCGCCCGCGGTCCGGAATGGAACCTCGAGGAGGGGTTCTTCCGGCTCGTCGTCGACCCGGGAACCGACGCGATCCTCGGCGGCACGTTCGTCGGGTACGAAGCCGGGGAATTGATCCACGTGATCCTCGCACACATGGAAGCCGGATCGACCTGGCGTGTCCTCGAGCGCTCCGTCCACGTCCATCCGACCTTTTCGGAGGGCCTGCCCTCGCTCGCCCGGCTGCTGCTGTGATCGAGCCGGACCGCGCGGCGGCGCTCGCCGCCGGGCGCGAAGGCGACCCGTTCGCGATCCTCGGCCCGCACGCGTTCGGCAGCGGCACCATCGTGCGTGCGTTTCTCCCCGACGCGCGGTCGGTCGCCGTCGTCGACGAGTGCGGCGACCTCCTCGCCGACGCACAGCGCGTCGGCGAGGAGGATCTGTTCGAAGCGCTCGTCGTCGCGATGCCGGAGCGCTACCGACTGCGCGTCACCGACGTTTCCGGTTCGCGCACGATCGACGATCCCTACCGCTTCGGCCCGCTGCTCGGCGATCTCGACGTGTGGCTGATCGGCGAAGGCAACCATCTCGAGCTCGATAGCGTGCTCGGCGCGCATCCGGACGTCGTCGACGGCGTGCAGGGAACGCGGTTCGCGGTGTGGGCGCCCAACGCGTTGCGGGTCAGCGTCGTCGGCGACTGGAACCGCTGGGACGGCCGCGTGCACCCGATGCGCTTGCGGCGCGAGGTCGGCATCTGGGAACTGTTCGTTCCGGCCGTCGGTGAGGGCGCGCGCTACAAATACGAGTTGCTGGGGCCGCACGGGGAGCTGCTCCCGCTGCACGCCGATCCGTTCGCATTTCGCAGCGAGAAGCGCCCGGCGAACGCCTCGGTGGTCACTGCTCCCTCGCGTCACGTGTGGCGAGACGAAGCGTGGCTGCGCGAGCGCGGCGCGAAAGGGCGCCGCGACGCGCCGATCCAGATTTACGAAGTGCATCTCGGCTCGTGGAAGCGGATTCCCGAACAAGACGACCGCTTCCTGACGTACCGCGAGCTTGCCGACCAATTGATTCCGTACGTGAAAGACCTCGGCTTCACGCACATCGAGCTGCTCCCCATCACCGAGCATCCCTACGATCTGAGCTGGGGATATCAGACGACGGGCTGGTTCGCGCCGACCAGCCGCTTCGGCGAGCCCGACGACTTCCGCGCCTTCGTCGACGCCGCGCACGCCGCCGGCATCGGCGTCATCCTCGATTGGATCCCCGGTCACTTTCCGACCGACGCCCACGGCCTCGCCCGTTTCGACGGCACCCCGCTCTACGAGCATCAAGATCCGCGCGAAGGCTTCCATCGCGAATGGGGCACGAACGTCTTCAATTTGGCGCGGCGCGAGGTAGCGAACTTTCTGCTCGCCTCGGCGATGTACTGGCTGCGCGAGTTCCACGTCGACGGCTTGCGGGTCGACGCGGTGGCGTCGCTGCTCTACCGCGACTACAGCCGCAAGGAAGGCGAATGGGTTCCCAACGTCTACGGCGGACGCGAGAACCTCGAAGCCGTGGCGTTCCTGCAGCGCCTGAACGCGACGGTCTACGGCGCCTTCCCGGGGATCGCGACGTTCGCCGAAGAGTCGACCGCGTGGCCCGGCGTCACCACACCGACCCACCTCGGCGGCCTCGGCTTCGGCTACAAGTGGAACATGGGCTGGATGCACGACACGCTGCAGTTCATGGAACGCGATCCGCTCTACCGGGGCCACCATCTCAACGAGATCTCGTTCGGGCTGGTGTACGCGTTCAGCGAGAACTTCGTGCTGCCGCTCTCGCACGACGAAGTCGTGCACGGAAAACGCTCGCTCCTCGGCCGCATGCCGGGCGACGAATACCAGCAGTTCGCGAACGTGCGGCTCCTCTACGGGTTGATGTGGGCCCATCCGGGGAAGAAGCTGCTCTTCGCCGGCGGCGAGTTCGCGCAGCGCGGCGAGTGGCGCGCGCAAGCTTCGCTCGACTGGCATCTGGTGCACGGCCGCCACGCCGGGGTGCAGCAGCTCGTCAAAGACGCCAACCGGATCGCGCGCCAGCGTCCGGCACTGCACGAGCGCGATGCCGAACCGGCGGGCTTCGAGTGGATCGCGTACGACGACACAGCCAACGGCGTGGTCTCCTTCGTTCGCTGGGACGCCGCGCGCGACGGCCACGTCGTCTGCGTGTTCAACTTCAGCGGCGTGCGCCGGGAGCGCTATGTGGTCGGGGTTCCGCGCAACGGCGGCTACGCGGAGCTGCTCAATACCGACGCCGCGGTGTACGGAGGCGCGAACGTGGGTAATGGCGGCTGGGTGACCGCCGCCGAGCGGCCGGCCCATGGCCGGCCCTACTCTCTCACGTTGACGCTCCCGCCGCTCTCCGCGATCTGGCTCGCACCGTGATCCCACCCCGCCGCAGGATCGACTCCGGCCTTCCGTTTCCGCTCGGCGCGACGTGGTACGGCACGGGAGTCAACTTCGCGCTGTTCAGCGCGCACGCCGAGAAGGTCGAGCTGTGCATCTTCGACGCGCGCGGCCGGCGCGAGCTGGAGCGCATCGAGCTGCCGGAATATACCGACGAGGTGTGGCACGGCTACCTGCCCGACGCACGGCCGGGGATGCTGTACGGCTACCGCGTGTACGGTCCGTACGACCCGGCCCGCGGGCACCGCTTCAACCACCACAAGTTGCTGATCGACCCGTATGCGAAGGCGCTGGCGGGCAACCTGCGGTGGACCGACGCGCACTACGGGTATCGGATCGGCTCGCAGCGCGAGGACCTCTCGTTCGACCGCCGCGACAACGCGGGCGGGATGCCGAAATGCGTCGTCGTCGAGAGCGCGTTCACCTGGAGCGAGGAACAGCGCCCGTTCGTTCCGTGGACGCAGACCGTGTTCTACGAAATGCACGTCCGCGGTTTCACCATCCAGCACCCGGGCGTGCCGGCGGCCATGCGCGGCACCTTCTCGGGCCTCGCCGCGCCCGCCGTCGTGAACTACTTGCAAGAACTCGGCGTCACGACGGTGGAGCTGCTGCCCGTCCATGCGTTCGTCGACGACCGCCGCCTGGTCGAGCAGAAGCTGCGCAACTACTGGGGCTACAATACGATCGGGTTTTTCGCGCCCGAAGGGCGGTACTTGCAGAGCGGTGAGCCCAACGAGTTCAAGACGATGGTCAAACGGCTGCACGAAGCCGGGATCGAAGTCGTGCTCGACGTGGTGTACAACCACACGGCGGAAGGGAACCATCTCGGTCCCACCTTGTCGTTCAAGGGAATCGACAACGCGACGTACTACCGCCTCGCCGGGGATCCGCGCTACTATGACGACGTCACCGGCACCGGCAACACGCTCGACCTGCGTCATCCGCGCGTGCTGCAGATGGTGACGGACTCGCTGCGCTATTGGGCTCAGGAGATGCACGTCGACGGGTTCCGCTTCGACCTCGCGCCTGCGCTGGCGCGCGAGAACAACGGCTTCGCCCCCGACGCCGCCTTTTTCAAGACGCTCGCGCAAGACCCGGTGCTCTCACGCGTCAAGCTGATCGCGGAGCCGTGGGACGTCGGCCTCGGCGGCTACCAGCTGGGCAGTTTCCCGCCCGGCTGGTCCGAATGGAACGGGAAGTATCGCGATACGGTGCGGCGCTTCTGGCGCGGCGACTTGGGCGTGCTTCCCGAGCTCGCATCGCGCATCGCCGGCTCGTCCGACCTGTTCCAGCATCAGGGCCGCCGGCCGCGCGCGAGCATCAACTTCATCACCGTCCACGACGGTTTCACGCTGACCGACCTCGTGTCGTACAACGAAAAGCACAACGAGACGAATCACGAGGGCAATCGCGACGGGACCGACGACAACCTGAGCTGGAACTGCGGGGTCGAAGGGCCGACCGACGACATCGAGATCGTGAAGATGCGGCAGCGCCAAAAGCGCAATTTCCTCTCGACGCTGCTTTTGTCGCTGGGCGTACCGCTGATTCTCGCCGGCGACGAAATGGGACGCACGCAGCGCGGCAACAACAACGCGTACTGCCAAGATAACGAGATCGCGTGGCTCGACTGGACGAATCCCGATCCGCACGACCTGGCTCTCTCCGATTTCGTGAAGACGCTGCTGCGGCTGCGCCGGGCACATCCGGCGTTCAAACGCGACGCGTTCTTTCGCGGCCAGCCGATCGACGCGAGCGGACGGAAGGACATCGCCTGGTTCACGCCTGACGCGCAGGAGATGAGCGTCGAGGATTGGATCACGGACCACCGCACGATCGGCTTCTTCCTGGGCGCCCGTCCGATGCTGTTCGTGGCGATGAACGCCTCGCCCGACGACGTGCCGTTCAGCCTCCCCGACGTCGAACGCATCTCCTGGTCCCTGGTGCTCGACACCGCGATCGAGGGCGGCGCGCAGCGCGACGTTCCCGGCGACGCGATCGACGTCTACCCGATGATCTCGCGATCGCTCGCGGTCTTCGCCGGCAGCGCGAAGTGAGCGAGGTCGCGCGCGCGTACGTGGACGCGCTCGGCACGCCGCGGACGGCACCGCCCGAAACCGTCGCACGCTTCGAGGAACTGCTCGCCGGCGAGCGCGCCGACTTCGTGGCAGCGACGCGCGTCGTTCGCGAAGGCGAACCACTGAGCGTCGAGGTGACGCTGCCGGCGCTGAGCTGGCCCGAAACGCTGCGCTGGGCGATCGAGCGCGACGACGGCACGACCCAGAGCGGTGAGATCGCGCTGCGCGACGCGCCGGTCGTCCGCGCCGACGTGCGCGACGCCGAGACCTACGATACGCGCCGCATCTCACTCGGCTCGGCACTGCCGCTCGGGACGCACCGTCTGCTGCTCTCGGTCGAGCCGTATGCGCGAGCGACGGTGCACGTCGTGGTCGCGCCGGAACGAGCGTTCGCGCCGAGCGGCCGCAGTTGGGGGATCGCGCTGCAGCTCTACACGCTGCGCTCGGCGCGCAACGACGGGATCGGCGACTTCGCCGACCTGCGCGCGATGTGCCGGCTGCTCGGCGAGCGCGGCGCCGCGTACGTCGGCATCAACCCGCTCCACGCAACGTTCCGCACCGATCCCGAAGCCGCCAGCCCCTATGCGGCATCGTCGCGCGTCTGGCTGAACTGGCTCTACGTCGCGCTCGACGACGTGCCGGAGGCCGCGCAGCCGAACGTGCGGGCGCTCGTTGACGAGGAGGAGCGGCGCGCCGTTCTCGCGCGCTTGCGCTCGACGGCCGACGTCGACTACGCGGGCGTTGCCGCTGCAAAAGCCGCGGTGCTGCGCGCTTGCTTCGATGCGCTCGGCGCCGACGTCGCGCGGCGCGACGCCTTCGCGGCGTGGTGCGGCGTTCAGGGGGAACGCCTGCGGCGCTTCGCCGTGTTCGAGGCGCTCGCCGCCCGGTACGGACGCGACGTGCCATCGTGGCCGGCCGGGTTCGCGACGCCGGCCTCGCCCGACGTCGCGCTGTTCGCCGCCGCGCACGATCGCGACGTCGGCTACGCGATGTACCTCCAATGGCTCGCGGCGGAACAGCTCGCCGCGGTCGCCGCCGACGCCGCTCGGTACGGCGTGCGCCTGTATCGGGATCTCGCCGTCGGCGTCGACGCCAACGCTGCCGACGTGTGGGCCGACGCGGGGGCCTACATTCCGGAGGTTTCGGTCGGCGCACCGCCCGACGTCCTCAACACGCTCGGTCAGGATTGGGGGCTGCCGCCGCTCGACCCCCGCGGGCTTGCGCGTGAAGGGTATACCGAGCTGCTCGACCTGCTGCAGGCGAACTGCCGGCACGCGGGCGCGCTGCGCATCGATCATGCCTTCTCGCTCGCGCGTCTCTATTGGATTCCGCGCGGCGCCGGAGCGCGGGACGGGACCTACGTCGCCTACCCGCTCGACGACATGCGCGGGATGGTCGCGCTGGCGAGCGTGCGAGAACGCTGCGTCATCGTCGGCGAAGATCTCGGGACGGTCCCCGAGGGTTTTCGCGAGAGCATGGAACGCAGCGGGATCCTCTCGTACCGTGTCCTGTTCTTCGAGCGCCGTCTCGACGGAAGGTTCGCGGCGCCCGAAGAGTACCCCGAACTCGCGCTGGCGACGTCCGGCACGCACGACCTCGCTACGCTCCCGGCCTGGCTGCGCGGGGAGGACATCGAATTGCGCGACCGTCTCGGCTTACTCGAAACGCCGGCAGCGGACGAGCGCTCGGCTCGTGCGCGCGACCGCGAACTGCTGCTCGATGCGCTGATCGCACACGGCGATCTCGCCGGATCCGACCGCGGGGACGACACGGCGATCGTGATCGCCGCGAACCGGTATCTGGCGGCCGCGCCGAGCGCGATCGTCATGGCCCAACTCGACGACATCCTGGGCGAACGGCAACCCGTCAACGTCCCGGGAACCTCGACCCAATACCCGAACTGGCGCCGTAAGCTCGCCACGGACCTGGACTCCCTAGCCTCCGACGAGCGACTCCGCCGACTCTGCACTGCACTCAACGAGATTCGTCCGAGGCCATCGTGAAAGCTGTCCTCATGGCTGGGGGCGAGGGCTCCCGGCTCCGTCCGCTGACCTCCCGCAGACCGAAACCGCTTGCGCCGGTTGCTGGGAAACCGGTGATGGAGCACATCGTCGAGCTGCTGCGCGATCACGGGTTCACCGAGATCGTCTCGACGCTGCACTATCTCGCCGACGAGATCGAGTCGTGGTTCGGCGACGGCAGCGTGTACGGCGTGACGATGCACTACGTCGTCGAGGACACGCCGCTCGGAACCGCGGGCGCGGTGAAGATGGCGCACGACGTCCTCGCCGGGGAACCGTTCCTCATCATCAGCGGCGACGCGCTGACCGACATCGATCTCACCGCGCTCGTGCGCCATCATCGCGAGCGAGGGAACGACGTGACGATCGCCCTGCAGCGGGTGACGAACCCGCTGGAGTTCGGCGTCGTCGTCACCGGCGAGGACGGCCGCATCACGCGCTTCCTCGAGAAGCCGTCGTGGGGCGAGGTCTTCTCCGACACGATCAACACCGGCATCTACGTGCTCGAACCGGGCATCCTGGACCTGATGGAGCGCGGCAAGATCTACGACTTCTCGAAAGATCTTTTCCCGCTGATGCTGCGCGACGGGGCGAAGCTCGGCGGCTGGGTCTTCGACGCCTATTGGACCGACATCGGTAACCTGGAACAGTACCAGCAGGCGAACTACGACGCGGTCTCCAGCAAGGTGCACATCACGCACGCGGGGACCGAGGTCGCGCCGGGCGTGTGGGCCGGAGAGGGGACGCGCATCGATCCCGACGCGCGGCTCGAAGCGCCGATCGTGCTCGGACGCGACGTTCGCATCGCCGCCGGCGCGAAGATCGTCGGACCGACGGTCATCGGCGACCGCTCGATCGTCGAACGCGGCGCCGCGATCAACCGCAGCGTCGCGTGGGAAGACTGCTACGTCGGCGAGGAAGCCGTGCTGAACGACTGCACGGTTGCGGACCGCAACACGATCGAGAAGCGCGCCACGATCCAGGAAAACAGCGTCATCGGACGCGGCTGCACGATCGGCAGCGGCGCAACGGTCAACGCGCACCTCAAGCTCTGGCCCGACAAATGGGTCAACCCCGGCTCGATCGTCTCGATGTCGCTCATCTACGGCCAGAAGTGGCCGGGCTCGCTCTTCGGCTCGGTCGGCATCAGCGGTTTGGCGAACCTCGAGATCACCCCCGAGTTCGCGCTCAAACTGGCCCAAGCGTTCGGGACCTATCTCAAACCCGGGCAAACCGTGATGACCAGCCGCGACACGCACCCCGCTTCGCGCGTGATGAACCGCTGCATCATCTCGGGGCTGCTCAGCGTCGGCATCAACGTGCTCGACCTGCGCTCGTACCCGTTGCCGCTGGCGCGCTACGCCGTGCGGGTCGGCAGCGACGGCGGTGTCCACGTGCGCGTTTCCCCGGACGACGCGAACTCGCTGGTCTTCGAGTTCTTCGACCACACCGGGATCGGCATCGACAAAGGCGCGGAACGCAAGGTCGAAAATCTGTTCTTCCGCGAGGACTTCCGCCGCACGCCGATGGACGAGGTCGGAAGGCTCGACTTCCCTTCGCGCGCGCTCGAGCGCTACTCCGCCGCCTTCGTCGAATCGCTGCACGCGCAGGCGCTCAAAGAAGCCAACTTCCGCGTGGTCATCGACTATGCGTTCGGCAACGCGTCGATCGTGCTGCCCCAAATCCTGGGGGCCCTCGGCGTCGAGCAGATCGCGCTCAACGCGTACTTCGACGCCGAGAAAGTGCGCACGTTCCGGAACGACCGCGAACGGCATCTCCAGCAGCTCAGCTCGGTCGTCCGCTCGCTCGAAGCGAACCTCGGCGTGCTGATCGATGCCGACGGCGAGACGGTGATGCTGGTCGATGACAAGGGCAGCATCGTCGGCCGCAACCGGCTGATGGCGGTGCTGACGCTGCTCGTCGCGCGCGCGACGCCGGGGGCGAAGATCGCCCTTCCACTGACCGTCCCCTCGGTCGTCGAGCGCATCGCGCATGAGAACGGCGCGACGATCATCCGCACCCGCAGCGACCGGCGCTCGCTGATGAGTTTAGCCGAGAGCGACCACACGATCGCCTTCGCCGGCGGAATGCAGTACGAGCTCATTTTCCCCGAGTTCCAGCCCGCGTTCGACGGGATCTATGCGACCGCGAAGATCATGGAACTGCTCGCCGCGGAACGCCGCAATCTCTCCGAGCTCGTCGCGATGATCCCCGAATGGCACATCGCCGGCCGCGTCGTGCCCTGCCCGTGGGATCGCAAGGGCGCGGTGATGCGCTCCCTGCACGACGAAGCCGCGCACAGTGCAAACGGCAAGGTCGAGACGCTCGACGGAATCCGGCTCGAACGGCCCACCGGCTGGGTGCTCGTCCTGCCCGACGCGACCGAAGCATCGGTGAACATCTGGGCGGAAGGCGCGTCGGACGACGACGCCGCGCGCTACGCCGACGAAGTGGGCGAACGCGTCCGCGCGATCGCCGCGATCTAAGGAGACTTGGAGGATACCCTCGTGCGCAGCCGTCAGCATACGCCGTTCTTCAAAACGTTGTTCGATCTCTCGTTCACGCGCTTCCTCACGCCGCGCCTCATCCCGATCGCCTATGTGTTGGGCCTGATCGTCGTGCTGTTCTATGCACTCGCCATTGCGAGCGCCGTCGGCGCGGGCACGTCTGCTAGCGGGCAAGGCGTCAGCTGGCCCGCGGCGCTGATCGCCTTCATCGTCGTGCTCGTGATCGGTGCGATCTTCATCCGCATCCAGATCGAGGTCGTGGCGGTGGCATTCCGCGTCTACGAACGCGTCGTCCCTCCGACCGAGGGGCCCGTCGACTAACGTTCAGGGGCGAAACGCAGCAGGGCGTGGCGGTAGTCGAAGACGACGGTGAAGCGGTGCAGCACCTGGTCACCGACGTTGGCCGCGATGCTGGGGTCGGTCTCGACCCCGGCGCGCGCGTCGGTCAACGCGAGGCGCACGTCGCGAATCACGACGCTGCCCAAGCGCAGCTCGCGGGCGGTGGCGCGCCAGCCGTCGACGCCGCCGCCGACGCCGTAGAACAGCATGCCGCGCGGCGTGACGTGGTAGGTCCGCTCCAATCGGTGCGCTCGGACGAACGGCGTGTTGACGTCGACGGCCTCGTCGCTCCCGGTGTCGATCGTCACTGCCGCGGGCAGTCCGTCGATCGCGCCGCTCACTTGCGGCTGACGGTCGTCGAACACCATCGGCACCGCCGTGCCGCGCGTGCCGAACGCCGCCGCCGACGGCGCGAGCTCGAAGACGTGGTGCGCGAAGTCGAGCCGCGCGGCGAAACGCGCGAACACCTCGTAGCCGACGATGCCGTCGAACGGCGCCGCCGGGCCGAGGTCGAGCACGACGAACGGCTGGTCACGCAACTCCGCTGCGCCGATCCGCATCGTGCGGGCGGTGGTATAGCGGATCGGCGCGATTTTCGCGCCCGCACCGCCGACGGCGCCGTTGCCGGAGACCGTCATCCCCAAACGCGCGGCGGCTTGCGGCGTGATGACGTTTTGGCCGCCGGTGTCGAGCAGGAAGCGCAGCGGCGCCGCGCCGTTGATCCGCACGGCGATCACTTCACCCGGGTCGAGCGGTACGCGCGTCGGCTCCGCGAGCGTCGCGTCGCGGGGTGCGGGCGGCGGCGCGAACGCGTCGCGGGGAACGCCGCGGAGCGATTCGACCGCGCGGACGCGCGCGCTCCACGTCCCGTTGCTCGACCGCTCGGTGAGCGCGAACGGCACGCGCAATCCAGCCACCGTTCGGTAGCCCGCGAACGTCGTCGACACCGTATCCTCGCCGACCCGCCGCCGCGCCTCCGCGACCATTCCGCCGGCGGCGCGCACGTCCATCGCCCGCGAGAGGCCGCCATAACGCAGCCGCAAGCCGCCGTCGACCGACTCCGACGCCGCCGGACGCGGGGCGCGCGCGTACAGATACGACGCGGCGACGATCGCACCGCGCTGATCGACGTTGCCTTGCACGCGAGCCATTCCGGTGGCATCTGCTCGCCAGGCGTGGACCCCGTCGAAACCTTCGCGATCGGAAGCGGGGCCGGCGTCGAAGCGCCGGACGAACCAGCCCGCAGCGCGATCGATCAGGATCTCACCACGGCCGGGAATGCCGTACGCAACGACGTCGAGCCGCAGCCGCACGTAGCGCGCGGCGTTCGCCGACGTCGCTTGCACGACCGGAAGCGGCGCCGGCGCCGCGAGACCCAGGACGAACGCGGCTGCAGCGATCATCGTCGCAACGATGCCCGGCGCAGCGGCGTTCGCCTCGAGCTAGTTAGCGGCCGCGCCGCTGTGGGGTGGCTTTGCCGCGCCCGAACTGAACGTGGCGCTGCGGCGCGAACGGCCGGTGCAGGCCGGCCGGCTCGCGCACGTCGGGTGTGCGCTCCGGGAGCACGGGGACTTTTTCGCGATCGATCCGCCGCCCGACGACCTTCTCGATGTCGCGGAAGAGCTTCTCTTCCTCATGCGAGACGAACGTGATGGCGTCGCCCTTTTGTTCGGCCCGCGCCGTGCGGCCGACGCGATGGACGTAATCCTCGGGAACCATCGGCACGTCGAAGTTCACCACGTGGCCGAGGTCGACGATGTCGATGCCGCGCGCGGCCAGGTCGGTCGCGACCAGCACGCGCAGCTTGCCGCGCTTGAAGTCGGCCAGCGCGCGGGTGCGCTGCGCCTGCGAACGGTCGCCGTGGATGCGGTCGGCGCCGACGCCGTGCTTCTCGAGCGCCAGCGCGAGCCGGTTGGCGCGCGCCTTGGTGCGGGTGAACGCGATCGCGCTGAAGATGTTGTTGTCTTTGAGCAGTTCGACGAGCAGGTCGGTCTTGCGCATCTGATCGACCGTGTAGGCGACGTGGGTGATCCCCTCCGCCGTCGGCGCGAGGCTCTTCGGCGCGATGTCGATGCGCACCGGATCGTCGAGCAGCTCGCGGCTCAGCTTCGCGATCTCCGGGGCGATGGTCGCCGAGAAGAACAGCGTCTGCTTGCGGGCGGGCAGCTTGGCGACGATGCGGCGGACGGCGGGCAGGAAGCCCATGTCCATCATGCGGTCGGCTTCGTCGAGCACGAGCATCGAGACGCTCTCGAGCCGCGCGCCCTGCTGGAGGTGGTCGATCAGGCGGCCGGGGGTCGCGACGATGATCTCGACGCCGGTCTTGAATGCCTGCGCCTGCTGGCCGTAGCCGACACCGCCGAAGATCGCGCGAACGCGGATGTCGGAGTTCTTGGAGAGCGCCGTCAGGCTGTCGGCGATCTGCGCGGCCAGCTCCCGGGTCGGCGCGAGGATCAGCGCGTGGGTGCGGCGGCGCGGCAGCTCGGCGATCTTCTGCAGGAGCGGAAGGCCGAAGGCGGCAGTCTTGCCGGTCCCGGTCTGGGCGCTGGCGAGGACGTCGCGTCCCTCGAGCGCCGGCGGGATCGAGCCGGTCTGGACCGGCGTGGGGGTGGTGAAGCCAAGCTCACGCACGGCGCGGAGCAACACCGGGCTCAAGCCCAGTGTGTCAAAAGTGGGTTGCATCGATTCTTTCGAAAGCGAGCGCAAGTCGATCGGCATTTCGAAAGATCGCGCAAAGAGTGTGTCACGCGAGGTGACACGTCAGTATAACACACCGCGAATAGCCTAGCGAACGCACAGTCTCCCGGCATGCCACGGCCTTCCGTACAGGGCTGCGAATCCGGCGTCCAGTCGCTTGCCTCTGCCGATGCCGGTGGGTGGTATTCAGCCAGGGAGGTTCCATGCGCGGGCTCGCGGTTTTTCTCGCGGCGCTTATCGTGTTCAGCGTCGCGTTCCCGCGCGGTGCGGACGCCCAACAGGGGCCGGGCAATGACGAAACGGCGCAGATCGATCGCCTCAACGTGAACCTCAGGGCCTACCTGGCAAGCCTGCCGGCGCCCGAGCAGCCGCCGGCAGCGCCGCTCACGCTGGCGCAAAGCCCCCGCCGAGTGCACCGCCCCAGGGTCTGAACGCGTTCGTCGTCGGGCCGCCGTGAAGCACGGCGCTCGCGAACGGGTCGGCTCTACGGCTCGAGCAGCAGCCCCCTGCCGCTGTTGCTGGGATTCGGCGCGCAGGATTTCGTCGTCGACCAAGCGCTGCGCCGCGCCTGTCCGAGCGCGCAAAACGCGGTGAATTTCTTCCTCGCGCTGCCGGCGTTCTACAACGCCGCGAACACCCGGACGACGCCGTGAAGCGCCTCTTCATCGTCATTGCCTGCGCTGCCGCGATCGCCGGCTGCGGCGGCGGATCCGGCTTTTTCCCCGGCGCACCCACACCGACACCCACACCGACGCCCACGCCCACGCCAACTCCGCAACCCGGACCCTTGACGCTCGGCACGAACTCGATCCAGTTCACCGCGACCGGTCAATTCCAGGACGTCCCGATCACCGATCCCGGCTACGGCGGCGTCTACACCCCGAACTCGACGACTCCGGCCGTCGCGACGGCGACGATCGTTCCCGGTCCGGCCGTGGGCGTCACCGCCGGCGTCGCCGGCACGACCACGGTGACCGTCAGCGACTCGCTCGGACATCAGTCCACCATCGGCGTCGGTGTCACGACGACCGGCGGCGTGATCCACTGATGAGTGCGAGCACGAGCAGCCGGCGAAACGCAGACCTCGTTGTTGCGCTCACGTGCGCGACGGCGCTCGCTGGATGCGGTGGCGGAGGGTCGGGCTCGTCTTCGGCTCCGCTGCCGAGTCACTCCAGCGCGCCCGGTACGCTGCAATCGGTCCGCGTGACGATGACGATCGCCGGACCGCCTGCGACGAAGGCGTCGGGATCCGCGCGCAAGCCGAAGTTCATCTCGCCCTCGACGAACGGCGTGCTGATCAACGCTTACGCGCATGCCGACACGCAGCATGCGACCATCATCGGAACCAGCGCGACCGACGTTTCGTCGCCAACTCGCTTTCGATCTTCATCAGCGGTGTCATCGTCTCATACGGCAGCTCGCAATCGTACTCGTCGCTCCCGGCCGACGGCGCGACGGACAACTTCGGCGTCGTCCTGCAGCCGCAGGACTTCGACAACAACCCGATCGCCGCCGGCACGAACGACCCGTACGCCAACCCGATCTTGGTGAACCTCGCTGAGACCGGCGGCAGCGGTCATTCCACGCTGGTGCTCAACGGCAACCCCGTCGGCGCCACCACGGTGCTCACGCATTCGACCGACACGCTGGCGCTGCGCTACGACGGCCTCGGCGCGCCCGGCTACACCACCCTCACGACGCTCGGCGCCACCGGCGTGGCCAGCTCGTCGATTCGAATCTCGCCGCTCTACGTCGCCAGCGCCAGCACGTATTTCTCCGCTGCTTCGCTGTCGTTCGTCGGCTCGGGCGAGTCTGCGTTGCTGACCGCCAGCGAAGCGAGTGCGCCCGGCACGGTGACCTATGCCGCGACACCGAGCGCGAGTTGCTCCGGCATCGCTACCGCGTCGATCAGCGCCGCGAACGCGACGGTCACCTCCGGCGGCACCGCTGCGGCGTTCGGCCCCTGCAGCGTTGCGATCTCCGACGGCACGAGCACGGTCGCCGTCCGCGTCGCGAACACGATCTCCGGCGTGCCGATCACGATCAACGGCTTCACCCTCACGACGTACACGCCGGCCGACGCCGACGGCGGCGTGACGGTGCAATACGGCTCGATCACCGTCGGCCCCGACGGCGCGCTGTGGGTTTGGGAAGGGTTGACTCCGGCGGCCGGCGTCGGCCACGTCACCCGCATCACGACGAGCGGGACGATGACCCAGTTCCCGGCCCCGGGTGTGGGCTCGTCCGGATTCGGGATCGCCGCCGGCGCCGACGGAAACCTCTGGTTCACCGTCTACAACCACGACCAGGTCGACCGCATGACGACGGCCGGCGGCGTCACGGCGTTCCCGGCCGGCGGAAGTAACCCGAAAGGCATCACCGCCGGGCCGGACGGCAACCTTTGGTTCCAGGCGATAAACCCGGTAAACGCGATCGGGCGGATCACGCCGGCGGGCGTGATCACGATGTTCCCGCTGCCGAACACGAGCGGCCAACCCGGTGGAATCACCGCCCCGGATGCGGAGGCGGCGGCGCCTCGTCCGCGGCGCCACTGGCAGGCGCCTCGAGCACGCCCGGCGCGCTGCAGTCCGTGCGCGTCACGATGACGATCGCCGGACCGCCCGCGACGAACACGTCGAGCAAGGCGCGCACGCCGAAGTTCATCTCGCCTTCGACGAACGGCGTGCTGATCGACGCCTCCGCGCACGGCTCCACGACCGTGATCGCGTCGAGCGCGACCGACGTCTCGTCCGGTTCGATCGCGTGCGGCGGCCAGACCGGCTATCCGCGCCCTGCGGCGTCGTGATCGCCCTCCCGCCCGGCAACGACGACTTCTTTATCGCCAGCTACGACGCGGCCCCGACCGGCGGCTCGTTCACCGGCGCCAAGTTGCTGGGCGTCGACACGGTGACGCAGACGATCGGCCTCGACGTCGCCAACACGCTCAACATTTTCGTCAGCGGCGTCATCCGCTCGCTCAACAGCGCGCAGTCGTACGCGTCACTCCCGGCCGACGGCGCGACACACAACTTCGCCTTCGTCCTGCAGCCGCAGGATTTCGACAACAACCCGATCACCGCCGGAACGAACGACCCGTACGCCAATCCGATCACCGCCACCCTCGTCGAGACGGGCGGCAGCGGTCACGCGACCCTCGTCCTCAACGGCGCCCCCGTCGGTGCGACGGCAGTGATCGCGCATTCGACCGACACGCTCGCGCTGCGCTACGACGGCCTTGGTGCCGCAGGGTATACGACCAACACGACGCTCTCGACGCCGGGGAATCCGCTCGTCGCCCGATTTCGCTCGCCGTGAGCGTCTCGCCGCTCTACGCGACCAGCGCCGGCCCTACTTCGCCGGCGGGGCGGTCGCGTTCACCGGCTCGGGCGAAACCGCACAGGTGAATCTGAGCGAAGCGAACGCTCCGGCAGTCACCTACACCGCGACCCCCTCCGCCGGGCACCGGCGTCGCCACCGCCTCCGTCGCGGGATCGGTCGCAACGATCACCGCGGGCGGAACCGCCGCCGCACCGGGCACGTGCACGATCGCGTTCGCGGACAACTACGGCAGCGCGCAAAACATGGGCGTCGCGAACACGATCTCCGGCGTGCCGATCACGATCAACGGCTTCACGATCACGCACTACGTGCCGCCCGACGCCGCAACGGTGAATTACGGCTCCATCGCCGTCGGACCCGATGGTGCGCTCTGGTTCGGGGAGTCGCAGACCCCGGTGGCCGGCAGCGTCGGCCGGATCACGACCTCTGGGGCGATCACGGAATATCCGCTCCCCGGCACGCACGCACGGGGTTTTGGGATCGCCGCGGGCGCCGACGGAAACCTGTGGATCGGCGACTACGCGCACGCCAGGATCGACCGCGTCACGCCGACCGGGACGATCACCGCCTTCACGGTTCCGGCCGGCGGGTTGCCCATCGGGCTTACCGCCGGCTCTGACGGGAACGTCTGGTTCGCGGACGTTTCTACTCGCAGATCTGGCGCGTTACGCCGAGCGGCACGTTCACCGCGTTCGTCATCCCGGGCCCCTACGGCATCGCGGCGTATCTGGCGAACGGTCCTGACGGGAACGTCTGGTTCACTGTCCAGACCGGCGGCGGCATCGGGCGGATCACGCCGGCGGGGACGATCGCCGAGTTCCCGGTTCCATCCGGCCATGCGCCGTTTTTCATCGCGGCCGGCCCGGACGGGAATCTCTGGTTCACCGAAAGTTCGGCGCGCAAACGATCGGAAAGATCACGCGGAGCGGCGCGATCACGGAGTGTACGGTACCGGGCGTGGTGTTCGCCGCACCGCTCACGACCGGACCAGACGGCAACCTCTGGATGGCCGGCGCGACGGTGATCCAGAAGCTCCAGATCTAACCGACGCAAACGTTCTCGCGAGTACTAACGGCGCCGCGGCGCTAGCGCCCGCCGCCGACGTCGAGCACGGCGCCCGTGACGTACGACGACGCCGGGGAGAGGAGCCAGAGGATCGTCTCCGCGACTTCGTCCGCCGTGCCGGCGCGCTTCATCGGCACCGACGGCACGAGTTTCTCGAGCCGTCCCGGCGCGTGGATTTCGGTGAGAATCAGTCCGGGCGCGACCGCGTTCACGCGGATCCCTTCGGCCGCGACCTCGGTCGCGAGACCGATCGTGAGCGAGTCGATCGCACCTTTGCTCGCGGCGTAGTGCACGTAGACGCCGCCGCCGCCGATATCGGCTGCGCGTGAGGAGAGGTTGACGATCGCGCCGCCGCTGCCGCCTTGCGCAGTCGACATGCGTCGCACTGCTTCGCGGCAGCAGAGCATCGTGCCGATCACGTTCACGGCGAAGACGCGCTCGAGCATCTCGCGCTCGATCCCCTCGACGCGGCAGGTCGCGCCGACGATGCCGGCGTTGTTGACGAGACCCGTCAGCGGGCCGAACGCATCGTCCACCGCAAGGAAGGCCGCGACGATGTCGTCTTCGCCCGCGACGTCGGCCGGGATCGCGATCGCGCGTCGTCCGGCAGCGGCGATCTCGGCGATGAGCGCATCGGCTGCGGCACGCTCGCGAACGTACGTGAACGCGACGTCGTAGCCGGCAGCGCTGCCTTGCCGCACGACGGCCGCACCGATGCCGCGGCTGCCGCCGGTGACGAGAAGGGTCCCGCGCGAGTCTTCAGCGAGCGACGGCGTCGACATACGCGATCTTTCGGTCGAGTGCGGTGAGTGCATTGTCCCAAGTATAGCGCGCCGCTGTCTCCGCACCGTTCGCGCGCAGTTCGCCGGCCAGCGAGGGATCGGCGACGAGGGCTTTCAGGTATGCCGCGAGTTCGCGACCGTCGCTCGTGTCGCAGACGATCGCGTTCACGAACGGCTCGGCGTACTCTTCGCCGGTCGCGCCGCAGATCGCGATCCCGCCGGCCGCCATCACTTCGAGACCGACCAGACCGAACGGCTCTTTGCCGCTATTCGCGAGCACCGCGTCGGCCGCCGCGTACAGCGCATGAAGCGTCCCTTCGTCCAAGAAGGCGCGGACGTGAACGACCGGTGTTTCGACGACCGCGAGCAGCCGCACGAACTCGCGCCAGTCGGTGCCTTCGTAGGCGACCCGCTCGACGCCGAGCTGACGCTCGCGCGCCCGTCCCATCACGACGTCGCCGTACGGTTCCTTTCCGCCGCGCACGATCAGCCGCGCGTCGATGCCCGCTGCGCGCACTTCCGCCAGCGCGTCGATCGCCTGCAGCCAGTTCTTGTCGGGATCGAAGCGGCCGACTTTGACGAACGTCGGGCGCCTCCCGAACGCCGCGCGCAGCGCCTTCGTCTGCTCCGCGTCCGCGCCGGCAAGCAATGCGTGATCGATGCCGTTGGGGATCACGAGGGCGTGCACGTTCCAGAGTGCGAGCTCGAACTTCATGTACTTGCTCACGCACGTCAGCGCGGCGGCGCGGGTCAGCGTCGGCCAGTGGATCTTCTCGAAGCCGTACGTGTTGTTCGCGTTCCACATCAGCGTCAGCGCGCCGCGCACGCCGCGTTCGCGCGCCAGGCGGTCGATCGCGATCGCGACATTGGCCGTCTGCCACTCCTCGCAGATGACGAGCACGCGCTCCCCGGCTGCGTGCGCCGGGATCAGGAGCTCGTCGACGATCCAAGGCGGCAGGCTGACTTCCCAATCGCGCACCTTGGCCGGCTCGCCGTCGTAGGCGTTGCGCGGGTACTGCGAGGAGACCCACTGCGACCAGCGCCGCAGCGTAACGCCGGGGCCGCTCGCCTCGACCGGCGCCATGTGCGGATCTCCGACGAAGAAGAGCTGCGCGTCGTGGCCGGCAGCGCCGAGCGCCCGCGCGAGCTGGGTGACGCGCGTGCCGAGCCCGCCGATCGACGCGTACCGGTCGGGACCCTCGAAGGACAGCAGAGCGACGTGACGGGGAATCATCGTCGCTTCCTCCCGTTCCCCTCGCGCGGCTTCCTGCTCCGCCAGGAGCCCCTCGTGCCGACCCGAACCCTGGCGCGGTGCGCGAAGCGTTGAACGCGAGCCGGATCGCGGCATTCAGCGACGGCGTCTTCTCCGTCGCGATCACGCTGCTGGCATTCGGGCTGCACGTTCCGGACGACAAAACGCCGCTCGCGTCGCAGCTCCACAACCACGCGGCCGACTATTCGATCGCGTTCGTGAGCTTCGTGCTCGTCGGCATCAAGTGGCTCAACCACCATCGCGTGTTCGGGCGCATCACCAGCGTCGACACGACGCTGATCTCGCTCAACCTGCTGCTGCTGATGGGGATCACCACGGTACCGTTCGCGACGGCGCTGCTCGCAACGCACGTCGGCACGACGGATGCGGCGCTGGCGTCGCTCATCTACGGTCTTCTCTGGGCGATCAACGGCTGGCTGTACGCCGCGATCGCGCGGCGCGGCACGGGGCGCGTGAGCGCGCTGTGGGTCCTCGCACCGCTCGGCTACGTCGTGGGCGGCGCACTCGGTTACTTGAACGTGTACCTGGCGATCGCGCTGTACTTGATCCTGGCGCTCTTGTTCGTGGCGCCGGAACGCGCCGAGCGAAACTCCTGATTCGACCAAGCGCGGCCGCCGCCGTCGTCACCGCGATACTGCTGACATGCTCCGCCCCCGCCGCGGACGCCCGAACGCGCGAGCCGCGCGTGCTCCTTGCAGCGCCTACTGCGCCGCGCTACGTCCGCGTGCACGCGGACGTCACCGGTTCGGGCGTCCGCGGCACGGCGATCTGGCTGATCGACCGCGCGACCGGGCGGACCGTCGAACACGTCGACGCCGGACCGCTGACGGCGACCGACGGCTTCGACGGGACTCACGCCTGGCACGCCGACGCGACCGGGATGCCGATGGTGATCGGGAACGCGGAAAGCCGGCGCGACTCGGTCGCGTGGGCGCACCTGTTCGGCCGCACCGGTCCCGAACGGCCGAGCGTAACGCCGCTGTCGACACGCGGGCGAACGCAGGTCGTTCGGCTTCGCTATCCCGGGCTTTCCGGACCGATCGACGTGGCGATCGACAGGCCGACCGGACGCGTGGCGCGCGTCCTCGACCAAACCGGCGTCGACCCGGTGTCGACGTCCTTGGGCGACTATCGCAGCGAACGAGGCGCGTTCGTGCCGTTCGCGATCGCCCAGAGGAGCCCGTTCACGACGTGGCGCTACCGCGTCCGCGCGGTCACGTTTCCACGGACGATTCCTGGGAACGCGTTCGCGCCGCCGCGGCCGCCCGGCGATACGCGGCTCGACGGCGTGACCACGATCCCGATGCGGATCGCGGACGGCGCGCCGGTCGTACCGATCCGGATCGACGGCGGACCCGTCCTGCACGTGCTGTTCGACTCGGGCTCGACGAACTACCTGACGCCGGCGGCGGCGCGACGCGCGCACCTGCGCGCCGTCGGCGCGGACAAGAGCGGCGGCGTCGGACCGCTCCTCGTTCGCGAGCGCTACACGACGGCGCATCGGCTCGATATCGGCGCCGCGGTGCTCAGCGATCAGCCGTTCGGCATCATCGACGACGCGCCGGGTCCCGGGATCGACGGGGCGATCGGCGGGGAAGTGCTGCAGCGCCTGGTTGCGGCCTTCGATTTCGCCCACCGCCGCGTCCGCTTGGCGCGAAACGCACGCGCGCTCGGAATCACCGCACACGCGATCGCGCTGCGCTTCGCGCCGTCAGGCCCGGAGGTCGACGGCGCGCTCGACGGTTTGCGCGGCGCCATCGCGATCGATACCGGGAGCGGCGTCGCGCTCGACGTGATGTCGCCGTTCGTTCGCAAACACGGCCTCGTTCGGCGTTACCGGGTACACCGTCTCGTCAGCACCGGCGGCGGGATCGGAGGCGGAACGGTCGGGTACTTCGCAAGCGCCCGCTCGCTGCGCGTCGGCGACGTCGTCCTCCATGACGTGCCGATCACGCTCGACACGATGATCACCGGAGCACTTGCCGATCCGACGCAGCTCGGCAACCTCGGCACGCCGGTGCTGCGGCGTTTCGTCACCGTGTTCGATTACCGGAACGGCCGTCTGTGGCTCCTGCCGTGAGCCGAGCGCGCCAAAACGGCCGGTCCGGCCAGCGTCGCTCCCCAGCGTAGTACGCACGCCGCTGCGCGACGTAGGCGTCGAATCGCCGTCGCACGTCCGCGTCGTACGCGGCGAGCGACGCGTCGTCGAGTGCGTCCGCGAACGTGCGCGCGCCCTGCAGCGCCTTGACGATACCGAACCCCGAAAGCGGGTCGTACGACGCGGCGGCGTCGCCGACCGCCGCCCATCCGCTCCCGGCCGCGCGACGGCGAACCGACGACGGAACGTGCACGACGTGAGACGCCACGATCCGGGCGCGGCCCACACGCGCGCACGTGAGCGGCGCGGACGCGAGCTGTTCGGCGAGCTCGAAACCGTCGCGGAGGTACTGACCGGGATCGACGAACAGCACCGCCGCCGTCTCGCCGGACGGCAACGGCGCGCAGTACCACCATCCGTCGGGCGCGCTCTCGACGAGCGTGCGCGTGTCGCGCGGAGGCTCACAGTCGAACGCGAGCCGCAGGAAGATCGCGAGCAGTCGATCGTCGATCTCACGCGCGACGTCGCCGAGCCGCATCCCGTTGCGGCCGCCGGCGTCGACCACGAATCGCGCGTGCAGGCGTTCCCGCTCGCCCGAAAGGTCGACGCGCCACGCGCCGTCGTCGTGCGTGCAGCGCTGCGCCACCGCTCCGGTGATGACCTCCGCGCCGGCCGCGGCCGCCGCGTTCGAGAGCAGTTTGTCGAATACGTTGCGGTCGACGTGCCAGCCGCTGCCGTGACGGTTCGCGATGAAGTGCGTCTCCTGCGGGTCGCCCGAACCCCAAGCCGACACGATTCCGGGCGACGCCAGCGGCCCCGATCGCGCGAAGGCCTCCCAAACGCCGAGCTCGCGCAGCAGCGGGTTGATCTCCGGCGGCAGCGTCTCACCGAAACGCGGCTCGCCGTACGACGATGCCTCCACGAGGACGACGTCCCGCCCCCGCTGCGCCAGCAGCAGGGCGGTGGCCGTGCCCGCCGGCCCGCCGCCGATGACGACGACCTCACGGACGGCGGGGTTCCGCCGCACACCCGTCGCATTGCCCATTGCTGTCCGCCGTTCGCGTCTATACCGCGCGGACTCTCCATTGGAAAGGGTGTCCAATATGGGAACCGCGTCGATCGTCAGCGTGCGCATCCATCCGGCGATCGGCATCGCCCGGATCGGCAACAGCCCGACGGAATGGTTCGACGGGCCGGAGCTGCCGTATCCGACGCCGCGTCCGCTCGGCTTCTACAAGGATGCCGAGGGCCGTCTCAAACGCCAAGCGGCGCTGTTTCGGGTCTACGGGTACGACGCCGCGGGGAGCGTCGTCGCCGAGCTGACCGCCGAGAACGCGCAGATCGAATGGACCGTTCACGTCGCGAACACGAAGGCGGCGTGGTACGACTTCGACGTTGCGCTCGACATCCCGGACGCCGCGGCGCAAGCGTCGGTGCTGCGCAACGGCACGTTCACCGGCGCGGCCCGCAAGCAGCTCGCGATCGATCCGGGTCCGCGCACGATCTCGGGTCCGAACGCGAAGCCGCAGCGCTTCAAGTCCGGCGAGTTCGTGGGCAAACGGGTGTATCTCGGCGAGCTCCAGACCGACGAGGCCGGTCGGGTTCGCTTTCTCGGCGGCCACGGCGTTTCGGCGACCTTCACCGGAGAGACCAGTCCGACGACGTTCGCCAACAACGACGGTTGGCACGACGACGTCTCCGACGGTCCGGTGCACGCGACGGTGAAGATCGACGGCAAGACGTTCGACGCCGACGGCGCCTGGGTCGTCGTCGCGCCGCCGAACTACGGGCCCGACATCGTCACGCCGCAGACGCTGCACGACGTGATCTACGACGCCCTCGCGGGCGCGTGGCTGCCGTCCGCGAAGGCGATCACCCCGTCGTTCCGCCGCGACATTCTGCCGCTCTTGCAACAGATGACCGACGCGCAGTGGGTCAACGACGGCTTCTTCACCACCTTCGGCTGGGGCAACGCCTACGATTTCAGCCGCGAGGAGCTGCTGCGCAAGCTCGCGCAGCCGAAGCCCGCTCACGGTGACGACACCTATCGCGAGCTGCGCGTGCAGATCTTCAACATGCTGCGTGATCCGGCGACCACCGTGCAGCAGCCGCACCAGTGGCCGCCGATCTACGGCGACGCGTTCGGCAACTACTACGCCAGCCCGCGCGTGTACTTCACCGTCACCGCGACGAAGTACGCGCTCTTTCGCAAGTGGTCCGAAGGCGATTTCATCGACGACTACGCGACGCCCGACGAACGCGCCGAACGGCTCGAGGACGTGCTGCTCGCGGAGCAGCCGGAGACGCTCGATCGCGCGGCGCTGCACTGGTGCATGGGCGGCCCGTTCCATCCCGGCTGCGAGATGACGTGGCCGATGCGGCAGATCTCGATGTATCGCGCGCCGTATCGTTTGCGCGAGCGGCCTGCTGAGATCGCCGAACCCGACTACGGACCGGTGATGACGCAGACGATCGCGCTCGGGCCCGCGGGTCCGCTTGCCTGGAGCGCGCCGGGCGACATCTCGCGCTGGATGGCGGTCCCGTGGCAGACCGACACCGCGTCGTGCCGGTCGGGCTACGGCTGGCCCGGCAATCCAACGCCGAACGACACGTTCATCCCGACCTTCTGGCCTTCACGCGTTCCGAACGACGTCCTCACCGAAGGCGGTTTCACCGTCGTGACCGATCCTTCGCTCCCGATGGACGAACGGCAACGCGCGTTCGCGCACCGGGTCCGCTGGCTGCGCGGCTTCGACTACAGCGGCCCCTACTTGCCGCAGATCACCAAGATGATCGCCGAGTTCGGCGACCTCGGCGTCGTCGAAGCACGCCCGAACCCGAACGCCCACGACCCCGCCGATCCGTTCCCGGCGGTCCTCTACGTCGAATCGAAACCGACCGTTCCGACCACCCAACCGGTGCTCGCCAAAGCCCATGAGGAACGCGCGACGCTGCGGCCGAGCGACGAGTTCACCTTCGTCCGCTTCGGCGGTTTAGGAAGGCGCTGAACCTACGGAGAACTCGTACGCACCGCCACTCGCTACGGGGTCATTCACGAATGTCGCTCGAGCTTGTCAATACCGTAGCCGCCATCGGCACGTTCCTCGTTATCGCGACGACCGCGATCGCCGCGGTCATTCAGCTCCGCCACATGCGCGCCAGCAATCAGCTTCAGGGCCTGCTCACCGCGCTGGCGCGGATTGAAGACGAAGACTTCAACACCTGGTTCACCGTGACCCAGGAACGGCTCCCCGTACTGCTCAGCGATCCCATCTTCCGCCGGGACATCGACGAGGGCCGATACGACCGGAACGCGCCCTGGATCAAGCTCGCAAACTCGTATGACGCGATCGGCAACCTCATCAAGAACGGTCTGCTTCCGGAAGACACGTTCCTCGACAACTCATGCTACCGCATCGTCACGGCCTGGGACATGCTGCACGATCTGACGGCGATCGTGCGCCGGCGTGCCGGCCCGGCGGTGTGGGAGAACTTCGAGTACGTCTATGTGCGGTCGAAGCGTTGGCTGGATAACCATCCCGACGGCAACTATCCGGCGCGCGAGAAGCGCGCACACGTACTCGACCGCTACCTCGAGGAGGACCGCCGGCTACGCGAGGCCGCACCGCTCGAGATCGTCCAGGACGTGTGAGACTTGGTGCGGAGAACGAACCGAAGGCGGTAAGGCAGCGTGACGGTGACGGTTACGCCGTTGCGAGCGAACGCAGGACGTACTGCAAGATTCCGCCGTGGCGGTAGTAGTCGGCTTCGTCGGGGGTGTCGATGCGCAGCAGCGCGTCGAAGGATTTGGACGTGCCGTCGGCCGACGTAGCGGTGACCTTCACCGTCATGCCCGGCTCGAGTTTCGCGGCGACGCCTTCGATCGCGAACGTCTCTTCGCCGGTGAGGCCGAGCGAATCGCGGGTGGCGCCTTGCGTGTACTGCAGCGGCAAGATTCCCATGCCGATGAGGTTCGAGCGGTGGATGCGTTCGAACGACTCCGCGATCACGGCCTTGATGCCGAGCAGGTACGGGCCTTTCGCCGCCCAGTCTCGCGACGAGCCGGAACCGTATTCCTTGCCGGCCAGGATCATCAGCGGCGTGCCGTCGGCGCGGTACTTCTCGGACGCATCGAAGATCGAAATCTGCTCGTTCGTCGGCAGGTAGCGCGTCACGCCGCCTTCGACGCCCGGGACGAGCGCGTTGCGCAGCCGGATGTTGGCGAACGTGCCGCGCACCATCACCTCGTGGTTGCCGCGGCGCGCACCGTAGGAGTTGAAGTCGGCGTGCTGGACGCCTTTGGAGAGCAGGTACCTCGCGGCGGGTGAGGTCTTCGCGATGTTGCCGGCGGGCGAGATGTGATCGGTCGTCACCGAATCGCCGAGCACGGCGAGCACGCGCGCGCCGCGGACGTCCTGCACCGGCGCCGGCTGCTTGGGCATGCCGTCGAAATACGGCGGGCGCTTCACGTACTCGGACTTCTCGTCCCACGCGTAGCGTTCGCCGGCGGGAACCTGCATCGACGACCAGCGCGCGTCGCCCGCGAACACGTCGGCGTACCGGGCGCGGAAGATCGCGTCGTTCACCGACGCCGCCATCGCCGCGTCGATCTCGGCACTCGTGGGCCAGATGTCCTTGAGGTACACGTCTTCGCCGGTCGCGGTGCGGCCGAGCGGTTCGGTGGTGAGGTCGACGTCCATGCGGCCGGCGAGCGCGTACGCGACGACCAGCGGCGGCGAGGCCAGATAGTTCGCGCGCACCTGCGGATGGATGCGGCCTTCGAAGTTGCGGTTGCCCGAGAGTACCGCGGCAACGATCATGTCGTGTTCGGCCACCGCGTGCGCGACGTCTTCACCGAGCGGGCCGGAGTTGCCGATGCACGTCGTGCAGCCGTAGCCGACGAGGTTGAAACCGAGCTTGTCGAGGTACGGCGTGAGGCCCGCTTTGAGCAAGTAGTCGGTGACGACTTTCGAGCCCGGTGCGAGCGACGTCTTGACCCACGGTGCTGACGAGAGCCCTTTCTCGACCGCTTTCTTCGCCAGCAGTCCGGCGCCGATCAACAGCGCGGGGTTCGACGTGTTCGTGCACGACGTGATAGCGGCGATCACGACGGCGCCGTCGGAGACTTCCGTGCGCGGCTGCGCGGCGACGGCCGTACCGCCGCCTTCGCCTTCGAAACGTTCGACCGCTTTGCCGTTGCCGTCGCCGCGCACGTTCTGCCACTCTTCGAGCGCGACCGCGAATGTCGACTTCACGTCGGTGAGCGGAACGCGGTCCTGCGGACGGCGCGGTCCGGCGAGATTTGGCACGACGTCGCCGAGATCGAGCTGCAGCGTGTCGCTGAAGCGCGGTTCGGGCGACGCATCGGTGCGGAACATCCCCTGCGCCTTCGCGTACGTCTCGACCAGCGCGATCTGCTCCTCGCTGCGGCCGGTCAGCTTCAGGTACTGCAGCGTCAGCGCGTCGATCGGGAAGATCGCGACCGTCGAGCCGTATTCCGGCGACATGTTGCCGATGACGGTGCGATCGGCGACCGGCAGCGACGAGAGTCCGGCGCCGTAGAACTCGACGAACTTGCCGACGACGCCCTTCTTGCGCAGCATCTGCGTGATCTGCAACGCGAGATCCGTCGCGGTGACGCCTTCGCGCAGTTTGCCGGTGATCTTGAAGCCGATCACCTCGGGAATCAGCATCGTCACCGGCTGACCGAGCATCGCGGCCTCGGCTTCGATCCCGCCGACGCCCCACGCCAGCACACCGAGGCCGTTCGCCATCGTGGTGTGCGAGTCGGTGCCGACGACCGTGTCCGGATACGCGACCGGCGTTCCGCGGGGATGCGCTTCACCGCCGCCGCCGGCGCCGAAGATCACGCGCGCGAGATACTCGATGTTGACCTGATGGACGATTCCGGTATCAGGCGGCACGGCGCGGAAGCCGTCGAGCGACGACTGTCCCCACTTGAGAAACGCGTAGCGTTCGCCGTTGCGCTCGAACTCGAGCTGCGCGTTCTTCTCGAACGCGTCGTCGCTGGCCCAGGCATCGACCTGCACCGAGTGGTCGATGACGAGCTCGACCGGCTGCAGCGGGTTGATCCGCTTCGGGTCGCCGCCGAACTCGGCGATCGCGTCGCGCATCGCCGCCAAGTCGACGACGCACGGGACGCCGGTGAAGTCTTGCAGCAGCACGCGGGCCGGCCGGTAGGCGATCTCCTTGGACGACGGCGCGCCCGGCTGCCAGGATGCGAGCGCCTCGGCGTCCTCGCGCGTCACCGATCGGCCGTCCTCGAACCGCACGAGGTTCTCGAGCAGAATCTTCAGCGAGTACGGCAGCGTAGCCAGGTCGTGACCGCGCTCGGCCAGAGCGGCGAGCCGGAAGTAGGTGTATTCCCGGCCGCCGACACGCAGGGTGTCGCGGGCAGAAAAGCTGTTCGGGTGGGCCTGCGTGTTCACAACGTGCCGCTTTCGCCGTTCGCCGGTCGGGCTGCTCCCGACCGTTGTCCCCGAATTGTTGACAGTCGTACCGTTTCTTGGGACAGTCAGGAGGATGCGCCGCGACGACCTCCGGCCCGCGCTCTTCGGCACCGCGATCCGCGATCGCGTCCTCATCCGCTTGGCGCTCTCGGAGAACGGCCTCCACGTGCGCGAGCTCGCCCGCCAGATCGAAGCGAGCGCGAACGCCGTTCATCGGGTCGTCATCGCGCTCGAGCGCGCGGGCGTCGTCGTCTCCCGGCCGGTCGGCACCACGCGGATCGTGCTGCTCAATCGACGATGGTACGGAGCGGTCGAACTCCGCGCCCTGCTGGACCGCCTCGTCGCGGCGTACCCCGAGGTGCGCGACCGCGCGGGCGCCTTCCGCGAGCGGCCGCGGCGCATTGGGAAGCCGCTGTGACGCTCGGCGACGACGCCGGCCTAGTCGACGTCGCGTTCGCCGCGTGCACCGTGCTGGCGCGGGCCGGGGAAACGGCCGTGCTTTGCGGCGGCAGCGCCGCGGCGTACTACGTCCCGGACCGCTATCAATCGCTCGACATCGACTTCGTGGTCGAGGTCGGCGCGGCACCGCACATCGTCGATCGCGCGCTCTCGACCATCGGGTACACGCTGTCGACGGAAGGCCACTACCGGCACGAGCGCCTGCCGTACACGCTGGCGTTTCCGATCGGCCCCCTATCGATCGGCCGCGACTACATCACCGCCTGGCGCACCGAACGCCGCGGCGACGCGCTGCTTCACGTCTACACGCCGACCGACGTCGTGCGCGATCGCTTTCTCCACTTCTGGGCTTGGGGCGATCGCACCGCGCTCGAGGTCGCGCTCGCCGTCGCTCGCGCACGCGCCACCGACGTCGACACAGCCGCGCTTCACGCATGGGTCGAACGCGAGATTCAGGCCGACGCTTCCTACGACGCGTCGCGAGTCGCGCGCTTCTTCGCGTCGTTGCGCGACCTCTAACCGATAGACGTATTTGGGCTTGCTAGCAATTGTGGTTTATGACCGGAAAGACGAAGTCACGCACCTCGCGGCCTTTTGCTCTCTTGTACATTTTTGAAATGACGAGTGGCGCAGTGACCGTAAGCACGCAGAGCCAACCAAAGAGCGTTGCAAACTGCGGCTGAGACCACTTGAAAACTGCGCCCAACATGTATGCCAACACGGTCAAGCAGACACCGTACAGGAACACTCTGCCGGCGCGGCTGGACGGGATCAAACGGTTTGCTATCGCCCAGTCGAACATTTCATCAGCGCTTTTATATGAGTGGTATTGCCCAGTCGTATTGTTCTTAAGATACAGGTAGTCGCCAGAATCCGCGCTTTCGGCCGCGCCCCATATCAGACGCGCCCCATGCCCATTCGTTATTGGAAACGCGTAGCCCAGAGTTATGTTCTGGTCATCCTCGCCGTCGTTTATCCATAGAGTCGTTCGCTCGTGCTGCGTTACCGTGCTAGTGACGTTCGGCGCAGCCACGGTTCCACCGTGTTGGGGGTGGATATATCCCCCTCCACCAGAACTGCTGATCTGAGTCGACGCCCAAGCGGCAAATTGGTGGCCGTGAACGACCCCGTCCATGATCATGAACCAGGCCGTGCCTAACTCGAATTTCCTCGTCACCCGTACGCGTGGCATGTCGTTTCTTCCGTCAAAAATGATCGCAGCGAGAAGCCGTCACGCGGTGCAAGACGCGGCGTTTTCAGAAATCTTCGACGTAACGCGTTCACCAGTGAACCGCCTCAATCTGGCAATGGCGAGGAGCTAGTAAACTGCCCCTTACTCCGAGGATCGATCGGTCGCTCGCTTGCTAAATGTTAGATTCCAGTTTGGACTGCAACGTTTCAGCTGAAGACGGTGCGGGGGTCGCCTTCCATGTAGCCTTCGACGCGGAGCGCGCGTTCGCCGCAGAGGAGCTGCCAGAGGGGCGCGACGGCGAGGTGGCGGCGCCATGAGGTCAGGTTCACCACGTCGCCCAGCTCTTCGGGAGTCTGGGGCGCTTCACGGGCGATTCGCTCGAGCGCGGCCCGCGGCAGCAGCAGCGTCGTCGGCAAGTCGTTGTCGGCGGCGAGCGCGCTGATGAGCACGGCCATCGTCGAGACCAGCGCATCGCGCTGCGCCCCGAGCGGCTTCGGCGCCCGCGGCGGGAGGTCGGCTTCGGGCATCTGCTCGCCGCGCGCGATCGCCTCGATGAGGCGGTCGCCGAGATTGCGCCGGGTGCCGTTGTCGATGCGGCGCAGCTGCGAGAGCTCGTCGACCGTCTTCGGACGCAACTGCACGAGGCCGATCATCACGTCGTCGGGCAGCACGTACTTGAGCGGAATGTTGCGCTCGCGCGCGTAGCGGTCGCGCAGGATGGCGAGCTCGTTGAGGATGCCGAGCTCGCGGCGATTCATCCGGGCGTTGCCGGAGACGCGCAGATACAGACGGCGCGGATCGTTGCGGTAGCTCTTCAGTTGAACGAGCGCGGGCATTTCTTCCTCGGCCCACGTCTCGCGCCCGCGTGCCGCCAGCTTCGCTTCGAGCTTGTCCTCGAGCTCGAAGAGATGCTTGACGTCGTCGACCAAGTACTCGACTTGCTTGGGCGTGAAGGGCCGCGTGCTCCAGTCGCTCACCGTCTGCGACTTGCGCAGCGTCACACCGCAGAGATCGCGCACCAGATCGAGCAGTGAGATCGAGAGTCCGTAGCCGACGAACGCCGCGGCGACCTGCGTGTCGTATGCGGCACGCGGCAGCGTCTCGAACGCGTCGGCCATGATCCGCAGATCCGACGAGAGCGCGTGGCCGACGACGCGCGCGCCGGCCAGCGCGTCGACGAGCGGCCGCAGATCGCGCAGCGCCAGCGGATCGACGATCGCGACACCGTCGTCGAAGAGCAGCTGCACGACCATCAGGTGCGGCGTGTACGACTTCTCGGTGTGGAATTCGGTGTCGATGCCGACCCGCGGTGCACGCGCGATACGCTCGCATACCTCCGCCAAGCCGGCGGGCGTATCGACGACGGTGACGGCGAGTCCGGAGCTTGTGGAAGGATTCACGGCGTCACCGGAGGGTTCGTCTCGGACGGCGCATGGATGGGGCGCGGACTGCGGCCGAAGTGGATATGATGCTTCTCCATCGTACGATGAACGGGGCCGACGACGTGCCGCTCGTACATGTCGTCGGCGTACGCGGAAGCGGCGTTCCCGAAGATGGCGAGGACGGTACAGATCGGAATGGCGACCGCACACATAGTGTAGATTTGGCGAAAAATCGGGACGCGCAACGCCGCCGCCGTCTGCGTTGCGATCGTTCCGCCGAGACCGGGGATGATGCGCACGACGATCAAGAACATCGGCGAGCCGATCTTGAAGTGCCGGGCCCACGGCGGCAGGCGCTCGACCTTCTGCTTTACGTCGAAGGCCGCCGACGTGCGCAGCGCGACGATGTAGCCGATGATCGCGGCGAGAACGAGTCCGATCGCGTTGATGACCGAACCCCAGACCGGCCCGAAGAGCACGCCGTTCATGATCGCCAGCGCGTCGGTGACCGAGAACGGCGCGGACGCTACGACCGCGAACACGATCACCGCCAACGGCATCGCAAAGGGACCGAGTTGGATGAGCGCTTGCTCTACCCAGGGTCGGTGCGAGACGACGAAGGCGGCGAGCGCGAACGAAGCGACCAGAATACCGACCGCCTCCAGGCGGCGCAACCAACGGGCTGTGCGCGAACTCACCGCCCTCTTTCTTGGCGGGCGCTTCGTGTTCGCCTTTGCAGCGGCCACGCTGTCCACCGAGCGTGCGAGCCGTTCTTACCTGGGACCATTGGGTGGGTGATTTGGGGGATTGACCCCGCCCAGGACCGGGTGTACGATGTTCGCACCTCGAGGTATTACTTATCGTTCGCATACGGGAGGGCGGCTTGACGTCGCAGGATCCACCCGGGATCGCGGCACCGACCGGCTGACTGCGCGCCGGTACGGTGCGAAAACACCAACCCACTTCGCGCACACATATTCCGATGGCAGGAGGGCGGCATCATCTCGATGACCGAGGATCCACCGAAGGACCCAGCGTCGTAACGGCCGATGTGCCGGAGCGACCGTTTAAAAAGTACGAAGGGGTCACGCCGAGCGGCGTGGCCCTTTCGCTTTGCCGTCGCGGAGCGTGGATCAGTGGAACGCGGCGAGCTTGACGGTGTTCGCGCCGAGCGCCTGCGCGAGATCGTACATCGCCTGGTCGGTGATCCGGTGATAGTTCGCGTCGAGCGCGGGCGAATATTTCGCGTCGATGGCGGCCATCGTGGTCTCGTGGATCGGATGGGTCACGAGATGGTCGAGCAGCGTGCCATGGTAGAACGCGCCGTCGTTGCCGGGAACGCCGAGCATGACCAGGCGGGCGGCCAGCTCCTTGCCGCCAAGGTTCGCGTCCGGGAACTTCACGCCAGCAGCGTTCGCCGTCGCGGCAGCCGTCTGGACGGAATAGTCGAAGACGGTGAGCCAATTGTCGACGGCCGGCTTGCCGTACTGTTTGGTGAGCTTGGTGACTTCTTCGGTCACGAGCGTCGGGCCGACCATCGCGGTCAGCGCCTTCGCAATCGAGAACGTCGCCGGGCCGCCGCCGAGCTTCACCAGCGAGATCGTCGCTGCGAGGTCAGGGGTGCCGGAAAAGACGGAGCCGTCGCCGCCGGGCGGCATGCCGTGCTCGCCGCCCATCGCCATGTGCGACATCTCGCCGGACATCGCGGGCGCCGGTGACGCCGTTTCATCGGCCGCGAGGACCGGGGTGAGACAGAACGCGGCCAGCGCCGCGCCGGCCAGAACGGCCGAAAAGTGTTTGATCACGTGCAGTGTTCTCCAGAAAGCAGGTTCTGCCTAAGAACGGGCTCCCTGGGGCTGCGGATTGATTAGAGAAGATCGATCTGCGAACGATCCGCCGCCTCGGAACTCGCGGACGAAGCGAAGAACGCATCGAGAATCTCGCAGCCGACCGCCGGAGCGGTCGCCCGCAGGCTGAGCGCGAGCACGTTCGCGTCGTTCCAACGCCGCGCTCCCTGCGCGGTCGTCGCGTCGGCGCACAACGCCGCACGGATCCCGTCGACCTTGTTGGCCGCGATCGAAATGCCCGTTCCGGTCCAGCAGCACACGATACCGATGTCGGCGGCGCCGGAGGCAACCGCCTCGCCGACGGCGCGCCCGATCGATGCCCAGCCTTGCGCCTCACCCTGCGCCTCGCGGAGGGCGCCGTAGCGCTCGACGGCGATGCCGCGCCGGCCAAGTTCGGCGAGCAGGGCTTCCGTCAGCGGACCCGCTTCGTCCGAACCGATGGCGCAGCGCACGACATGCTACTGCTGGACCGCGATCGTCTACGCCTCCAGCGTCCCGGCCCGCGCGGCGGGGGCCCTTGGGGACCGCGAATGTCGTGGCGCCAAGAGCGCGAACCAGGGTTCCGATGACGCCGATTCGGGATGCAGCGACCGTGCTGGTCGCGCGAGATACGACCGAGGGCCTGGAAGTCTTCATGGTCCGGCGCAACGCGCGTTCCGCTTGGCTGCCGCAGATCTACGTGTTCCCCGGTGGGGCCGTCGACGCGGCCGACCGCGAAGCAGCCGCTCACACGCAGCTGCGCGGCTCGGCCGGCGAGGTCGATCCCGCGTTCGTCGTCACGGCCGCGCGCGAGACGTTCGAGGAAGGCGGCCTGCTCTTCGCCGACCGGCCGATCGCGCCCGAGGCGCTGAGCGAAGCGCGTCGCGCGCTGCTGGCGAACGAGATCACCTTTGCCGACGTGCTGGCCCGCTTCGACACCACGATCGACGCATCACACTTGCGGTTCTTCTCGCGCTGGATCACGCCGCCGATGGAAGTGCGTCGCTTCGACGCGCGGTTCTTCGTCGGCCGCGTTCCGCACGATCAGATCGCCGAGGCCGACGCCATCGAAGTGCTCGACGGCCGCTGGTTCCGTCCGCTCGAAGCGCTGGCCGCGTTCGAACGCAAGGAGATCGGGATGATCTTTCCGACGGTGAAGCACTTGGAGCGAATCGCACCGTACCACACCGTCGCCGAGCTGATGGTGTTTGCCGCGGCGAAGCGCATCGCGACGGTCGAACCCGAATACAGCGGCGGCGAGCTCGCGCTGCCGACGGACGTGGTCGACGCGTGGTGACCTTGAGCCCGCGCGTCGGGCGGCTGCGCGCGAACAATCCCTCGCCGATGACGCTCGACGGAACCAACGGGTACGTTCTGCAGGTGGGCGCAGGCGAGCTCGTCGCGATCGATCCCGGTCCGATCGACGATGCGCAGCGCGACGCGTTCCTCGCCGCGGCCCGCGCCGCCGGTGCGTCCTACGCGGCAATCCTGGTCACCCACGGCCATCCCGACCACGCGCCGGGAGCGGCACCGTTGGCAGCCGCAACGGGCGCGCCGGTGTTCGCCCACCCCGCGGCGCGTTTTCCGCACGACCGCGCGCTGCGGGACGACGAACGGCTCACGTTCGGCGATGCGGCGATCACGGTACTACACGCGCCCGGCCATGCCCCGGACCACCTCGTGTTCGTTCTCGACCAGGAGCGGGCGCTGTTCACCGGCGACGTCGTCGCCGGTACGGGCTTCATGGTGATCGCGCCCCCGCACGGCGAGATGCGCACGTACCAAGCCACGCTGCGCCGGCTGCGCGAACGCTACGGCGACGCGACGTCTCTCTACGGCGGCCACGGTCCCGAAGTACGCGACGTGCGTGCCAAACTCGACGACTACATCGCGCACCGCGAAGCACGCGAACGGCAGATTCTCGAGGCGCTGGCGGCGGGCCCGTCCACGATTCCCGAGCTGGTCGCGCGCATCTACGCCGAGACGCCGCGCAACCTGTGGCCGGCGGCGGCGCGGCAGGTTCTCGCCTACCTCATCGCACTCGAACGCGAGGGCCGCGTGCGCGATGAGCCGCTCGGGCGCGCCGCGACGTCATCGGAAGCCGCGCTGCTCAACCCCGACCTCTCGAAGCTCGAAGCCGGTCCAGGCGCGGACGTCATCCGCGCCGAGCTGGGTTTCGCGACGAAGGAACCCGTGCTCATCTACCACCTCGGTACGGCTCACCCTGAAATGGCGACGACGACTTTGCCGAACTGATCGCCGGAGTCGACTTTTTTGGCGGCTGCTACGATGTCGTCCAGGGGGAAGCTGCTGTCGACGACGGGTTTGATGGAGCCGTCCCACATCGCGAGCATCGCGGCGAAATCTTTGGGCGAGCCCATCGACGAGCCCAGGATGTCGAGCTGCTTCCAGAACACGCTGAACGGACGGATCTTTGCGTCGCCCGTCGTGCCGCCGTAGGTGACGACGCGCGCGCCGTAGCGGACGGCGCTCAGGGCTTTCGCGAACGTGTCGCCGCCGACCGCGTCGACGACGAGGCTCGGGCCGCCGTCGACCGCAGAGGCTTCCTTCTCCCACTTCTCCGTCGTCTTGTAGTTGATGAGGACGTCAGCGCCCAGACGCCTCGCGCGCTCCAACTTCTCGTCGCTCGACGACGTCACGATGACCTTGGCGCCGATCTTCTTGGCGAAGAGCAGCGCGAACGTTTGCACGCCGCCGCCGATCCCCGGCAGCAGCACGACGTCGTCTTTGGTGCAGCCGCCGCGCGAGATCAGCGCGCGGTATGCCGTGACGCCGCCCAGCGGCATCGCAGCGGCTCCATCGTCGCTCAGCGACGCGGGCGCCGGGTGCACGTTGCCGGCCGGAACGGCGATGTACTCGGCCATCGTCCCCTGGTGCGGCATGCCGATAAGATTCGAGTCACGCCGCCAGATGCGCTCGTTGTCTCCCCAGCCGAGCGTCGGATCGATGACGACGCGCGTCCCGACCGCGGGTCCCTGCGCTCCCTCGCCATGCGCGGCGACGATGCCGAGGCCGTCGGAGCCGGGGATGCACGGCAGTTGAATCCCGGGATAGAGCCCCTGGCTGATGAAGACGTCGCGGCGGTTGAACGCGGCGCGCGCGAGCTTGACGAGGATCTCGCCGGCGGCGGGCGAGGGGTCGTCGACGACGTCGACGTGGAACTGCTCGGGACCGCGCTCGCGGTCGATGGCATTGATTCGGACGGCTCGCATTTCGGGGGCGTTTGCGTAATGAACCGGGAGCGCCTACTGCCGACCGCCAAGTAGACCCTTTGCGAGCTTCGTATACGGAGGCGCGTTCGTGACCCTTCCCCCGGTGAACTTGGGACCGCCCATCGCCAAGCGGCTCTCGCGGCTGGACGTCCAGATCGAGGCGAACCGCTGCCTCAACTGCTACGACGCACCCTGCACGCGCGCGTGCCCCACGAGCATCGACGTGCCGCGCTTCATCGGGCGGATCGCCACCGGCGACTTGGCCGGCAGCGCCCACACGATCATGGATGCAAACCCCGTCGGCGCAAGCTGCGCTCGCGTTTGCCCGACCGACCAGCTGTGCGAAGGCGCATGCGTCTACAACGCCGACGAGAACCCGATCCGCATCGGCGACCTCCAGCGTTACGCGACCGACTGGGCGATCGACACCGGAGCGATTCTTTTCAGCGCCGGCGCGCCGACGGGGAAGCGAGTTGCCGTGATCGGCTCCGGACCCGCGGGACTGGCGGCCGCACGCGAACTCGCGCGCGCCGGTCACGCCGTCACCATCTTCGAGCGCGACGCCGAACCCGGCGGCCTGGACACGTACGGCATCGTGCCGTTCCGACTGCCGGCCGAGATCGCGCTGTGGGAAGCGGAGCAAGTCCGTGCGCTCGGCGTCGAATTTCGCACCGGCGTCACGGTCGGCGAGACGATCTCGGCCGAGACGATCCTGGCGGAGTACGACGCGGTCATCCTCGCCGTGGGGATGGGCGCGGTGCCGCGCCTCGGGATCGAAGGCGAAGATGCCGCCGGCGCGTGGGACGCGCTCGACTTCATTCGCATCGCCAAGATGGGCGGCGACGTCGGCCCGATCGGCTCGACGGTCGCCGTGATCGGCGGCGGCAACACGGCGATCGACGCGGCGACGTGTTCGCGACGTCTTGGCGTCCCGTCCGTAACGATGTATTACCGGCGCGGCGCGGACCGCATGACCGCCTACGGTTTCGAGATCGAGTTCGCAAAGGTCGAGGGCGTCGAGTTTCGCACGTACACGCTGCCCAAGCGCATCGTCGTCGAGAACGGGCGCGTCGTCGGCCTCGAGCTGATCTCGACGGCCGACGACGGCAGCGCGCGGCCGCTGCCCGGCACGGAACGGATCGTCGCCGTCGACACCGTGATCCTCGCCATCGGGCAGACGCGGCTCGTCGGCCTGCTCGACGCCTTCGGCGTCAGGCACGACGTGAACGGCATCGCGGCAGTCGACGAGCTGCTGTGCACCAGCAATCCGCGCGTCTTCGCCGCGGGTGACGTCATGTTCAAACCCGGCGGCACCGACGCGATGGTGGTCGAGGCCGCGCAGCGCGGCAAGCAGGCCGCCTACAGCGCCGATCTGCTCATGCGCACGGAGACCCGCTGATGGCCGATCTTTCCGTCGATCTCGGCGGCATCCGCAGTCCGAACCCGTTCTGGCTCGCGTCTGCGCCGCCCACCAACTCCGGCTACCAAGTGATGCGCGCGTTCGCCGCCGGCTGGGGCGGCGCGGTCTGGAAGACGCTCGCACTGGAACCGATCGTCAACGTCACGTCGCGCTTCGCCGGACAGAACATGGGCGCGTACCGGATGACCGGGATGAACAACATCGAGCTGATCACCGATCGCCCGCTCGACGAGAACCTGCGCGAGATCGCCGAGTGCAAGGCGAAGTATCCCGATCGTGCGATCGTCGCGTCGCTGATGACGGAGTGCACCCGCGAGAGCTGGCACGAGCTGGTGCGGCGCTGCGAGACCGTTCCGATCGACGGGTTCGAGCTCAACTTCGGCTGTCCGCACGGCATGTCGGAGCGCGGCCAAGGCGCCGCGGTCGGACAGGATCCGGAACTGGTCGAACTGATCACCCGCTGGGTCAAGGAAGCGGCGCACGTTCCGGTCATCGTCAAGCTGACCCCGAACATCACCGACGTGCGCTACACCGCGCGGGCCGCGGCAAAGGGCGGTGCCGACGCGGTCAGCATGATCAACACGATCAACAGCCTGATGGGCGTCGATCTCGACACATGGCTGCCGATTCCGCACGTCGACGGCAAATCGTCGCATGGCGGGTTCTGCGGACCGGCCGTCAAGCCGATCGCGCTCAACATGGTCGGCGCGTGCGCGCGCGACGAAGGCGTAGGGATTCCGATCTCCGGGATCGGCGGGATCTCCGACTGGCGCGACGCCGTCGAGTTCATGCTGATGGGCTCGAGCAACGTGCAGGTGTGCACCGCGGTGATGCACCACGGGTTTCGTATCGTCGCCGACATGATCGACGGGCTGAACAACTACCTCGACGCGCGCGGCATCGCGTCGGTGCGCGAGATCGTCGGGAAGACGGTCCCGCGCTTCGTCGACTGGAACGACCTGAACCTCGACTACAAGATCGTGGCGCGGATCGATCCCGAGTCGTGCATCCGCTGCAACAAGTGCTACATCGCGTGCGAGGACGCGGCGCACCAGTGCATCGACCGCCCGGCTGACCCGCGCCTCGCGCCCGTCGTCGACGAGGCGCACTGCGTCGGCTGCAACCTCTGCGCGATGGTCTGCCCGGTGGTCGACTGCATCGAGATGGTGCGGGTCGACGCCGGCGACACCGTTCACACCTGGAGAGAAAAGCTATCAGTACCATCATAAAAGGCGGGACGATCGTCACCGCGACGGACACGTTTGCGGCCGACATCCTCATCGAGAACGGCGCGATTTCCGCCATCGCGCGCTCGATTCCGGCAGCCGGGCACGAGACGGTCGACGCGTCGGGTGCGTACGTCTTCCCGGGCTTCATCGATCCGCACACGCACCTCGACATGCCGTTCGGCGGCACGACGACGATCGACGATTTCGCCAGCGGCACGGCGGCGGCGGCGCTCGGCGGGACGACGACGATCGTCGACTTCGCGCTGCACACCAAGGGCGACTCGCTGGCGAACGCGCTGAAGACCTGGCACGCGAAAGCTGCCGGTAAAGCGGCGATCGACTACGCGTTCCACCTCACGATCGCCGACGGACGGCCCGAGACGCTCGAAGAGATTCCGGTGATGATCGAACGCGAGGGCGTGAACTCGTTCAAGGTCTTCATGGCGTACAAGCACGTCCTGCAAGTCGACGACGAGACGATCTTCAAGGTGCTCAAGGCGGCGGCGCGCTTCGGCGGCCTCGTGCAGGTGCACGCCGAGAACGGCGACGTCATCGAGGTCACCGTCAAGGAAGCCCTCGCGGCCGGACACACCGCGCCGCGGTTTCACGGCCTCACCCGCCCGGTCGAGCTCGAAGCGGAGGCGACCTCGCGGGCGATCCGGCTGGCCGAGGTCGCCGGCGCCCCGCTCTACGTCGTGCACGTCTCGAGCGCGATGGCCGCCGACGCGATCAGCGACGGACGCAAGCGCGGTCTGCCGATCTACGGTGAGACCTGCCCGCAATATCTCGTCTGCGACTCGAGCGACTACGACCGGCCGGATTTTGCCGGCGCGAACTACGTGATGTCGCCGCCGCTGCGCGAGAAACGCGATCAGGCCGTGCTGCTCAAGAAACTCAAGAACGGCGAGCTGCACGCGTTCGGTTCGGACCATTGCTCGTTCAACAACTGCGGTCAGAAAGAGCTCGGCCGCGACGACTTCTCGAAGATCCCCAACGGCGCGCCGACGATCGAGGACCGCGTCGCGATCCTCTACGAGCACGGTGTCAACAAAGGCGTCATCGGGTTGAACCAGCTCGTCGCGCTCGGCTCGACCAACCCGGCGAAGCTGTTCGGCCTCTTTCCGCGCAAGGGAACGATCGCGGTCGGCAGCGACGCCGACATCGTGGTGTGGGACCCGAGTGTCTCGCGAACGATCTCGGCGACGACGCATCATATGAAGGCCGACAACAACATCTTCGAGGGGATGACCGTGCGCGGGCGCCCGCGCTACGTGTTCTCGCGCGGGCGGAAAATCGTCGACGGCGACGCGTTCGTCGGTGATCCGCACGGCGGCATCCATCAGAAGTCGGCGCCTTTCCGTCCCGTCCAGTTGTAGTCCGCATCGCACAGGAGCGTCAGCAGCAGCGTGAGCGACATCGTCCGAATCGGCCTGGTTCAGGCCCATCACGACACCGACGGCACGGCACCGGTCGCCGACCACAAGCGCGCGGCGATCGAAAAGCACGTGCGGCTGATTCGCGAGGCTGCGCAGCGCGGCGCGCAGATCGTGTGCTTGCAGGAGCTCTTCTACGGGCCGTACTTCTGCACCGAGCAAAATCCGAAGTGGTACGAGGCGACCGAGCATGTTCCGGACGGGCCGACGACGCGCCTGATGCAGGACCTCGCGAAGGAACTCGGGATCGCGCTCGTCGTTCCGCTCTACGAACGCACGATCAGCGGCGTGTACTACAACACCGCCGTCGTCATCGACGCCGACGGCAGCGCGCTCGGCATCTATCGCAAGCACCACATCCCGCAAGTGCAGGCCGGGCCGCCGTCGTGCGGCTTCTGGGAGAAGTACTACTTCAAGCCCGGCAACATGGGCTATCCGACCTTTCAGACGAAGTTCGCGCGAATCGGCGTCTACATCTGCTACGACCGCCACTTTCCGGAAGGCGCGCGATTGCTCGGCCTCAACGGCGCCGAGATCGTCTTCAACCCCTCGGCAACCGTCGCCGGACTCTCCGAGTATCTCTGGAAACTCGAGCAGCCCGCGCACGCCGTCGCTAACGGCTACTACGTCGGCGCGATCAATCGGGTCGGTTTCGAGACGCCCTGGAACATGGGCGAATTCTACGGACAATCGTACCTGGTGGACCCGCGCGGGCAGATGGTCGCCGTCGGTAGTCGCGACAAGGACGAAGTCGTCATCGGCGAGATGGATCGCCGCGTGATCGAAGAGGTTCGCAACACCTGGCAGTTCTATCGCGACCGCCGTCCCGAAACGTACGGCGCGATGGTGGACGTCTAGGATGCCCACCCAAGTCGAAGCCGGCGGGATCGTCACCCTCACCAAGACGGCGGCGCGCGCCGCGTCGCAGCACGCCGAGCTCTGGAACGACGACCTGCGGCCCTGCACGCCGGGCGAACACGACTGGCGCGCGTCGCGCTTCGCGAGCTTGTGGATCGGGATGTGTCTGTGCATCCCGACGTACTCGCTCGCCAGCGGGATGATCGCGCTGGGGATGAACTGGTGGGAAGCGGTGCTGACGATCCTGGTCGGCAGCGCCGTGGTGCTGGTGCCGATCCTGCTCGTCGCGCACGCGGGGACGCGCTACGGCTTTCCGTACCCGGTCTTCGCGCGGTTGTGGTTCGGGACGCGCGGAGCGCACGTGCCGGCGCTGGCGCGTGCGATCATCGGCGCGGGCTGGTTCGGGATCAACGCCTGGTTCGGCGGCCTCGCGCTCGACGCGATCCTCGGCCACATCTTCGCCGCGTGGCCGGCGTTCGGCGCGCACACCGCGATCTCGTTCGTCGCGTTCTGGCTGCTCAACGTGGGGATCGCGATGCGCGGTCCGCAGGCGATCGGCAAGCTCGCCGCATTCGCCGCGCCGACGCTCGGGCTCGCCGCGGTGCTGCTCTTCGCGTGGGGCGTCCACGCGGCAGGCGGCGTGCCGACGATGCTCGCCGCGCCGGCCAGCCTGCACGGCTCCGCGTTCTGGGCGGCCTTCTTCCCCTCGGTCATCGGCGTTGTCGCGTTCTGGGCGACACTCGCACTGAACATCCCCGACTACTCGCGCTACGCGATTTCGCAGCACGCGCAACTGCGCGGTCAGCTCGTGATGCCGGTCGTGATGGCGCTCTTCGCGTTCGTCGGAATCGCCGTCACGTCGACGACCGTCGCGGTGTATGGGAAGGCGCTGTGGAATCCGGTCGATCTGCTGGTGACGTTCCCGACGCCGGTCGTGCTGATCGGCGGCGCGATCGTCATCCTCTCGTCGATCACGATCAACGTCGGCGCCAACGTGATGGCGCCCGCCCGCGCGTTCGAGAACCTCTGGCCGCGCACGATCACCTTCGCGATCGGCGCGATCATGACCGGACTCCTGGCGCTCGTGATGCAGCCGTGGTACGTGCTCGCGACGTTCCACAACTACGTCTTCACCTGGCTCGGCACGTACGGCACGCTGCTCGGCCCGTTCGACGGGATCGCGATCGCCGACTATTGGCTGGTGCGGAATCTCCGCCTCGACCTGGCGCAACTCTACACGCCGAACGGCCGCTATGACTACGCCGGCGGGTGGAATCTGCGCGCGATCGGTGCGCTCGTCGTCGGCTGGATCCCGCCGCTGATCGGCTTCTGGTACGCACCGCTGGGCTTCCTGTGGTCCGGCGGCTGGTTCTTCAGCATCATCGTCGCCGGCCTCGCCTACGCCTACCTCATGCGCACCGATCCCTCACGCCTCACCGAAGCCGAATACGAAGCAATCACCGACATCGCCGGCCCCACAACGATCCGCGCCGCCATCCCCGAACCAACGACGGCGTAGTCGCCCTGTCATTGCGACCCTCAGCGCGCGTAGAGGTCGAGGAAGACTTCGGTGCTGAGTGCGATGATGAAGCCGCCGGCGAGCGTCGACGTCGAGAGGATCGTGAGGCCGCTGCGCTTGAGCACGCTCCACAACTCGCCGACGACGAAAACCAGGGCGCCAACCGCGGTCGTCAAAAAGAACGTCTCCAGCACGGGCGACGAGAACCGGTAGCCGATCATCGCGCCCACGAAGGTCGGACCGCCCGCGACCAGCCCCGCTAGCGTTAGCTGGCCCCAGGTCGGCATCGTTCCGCGGCCGGCCAGCGGCGCCGCGACGCCGAAGCCTTCGGTCGCATTGTGCAGGGCGAATCCGGCGATCAAGCCCACCGCGATCGCCGTCGCGCCCGACGCCGCACTCGCGCCGATCGCCAGGCCTTCCGCGAAATTGTGCGCGCCGATGCCGATCGCGATCATCCCCGCCAGCAGCAGCGGACTCTCGACCCCGCCTCGCTCCGCCCCGCTCTTCGAGAGCCGCGTCGCCAGCGTCCCCAAACCCACGAGTCCAACGACAAGTCCGGCAGCGTACGCGATCATCGTCGCAAGCGGAAGCGCCGGCGCGATGCCACCGCCGGTGGCTCCGCGCTGCCACGCGGCGATCGCGCGCAGCAGCGGCGACGTCGCATTGCCCGCGATCTCGACGATCAGATAGATGAGGATCCCGATCGCGACCGCGTTGAGCGCACCGATCGCCGCTGGCGTAAGCTTGCGCGCGCGGGCGATCGGCAGCCCGAGGAAGATCGTCAGCCCCGCGAAGGCGCCCAGCAGCGCCGTCGTCCAGAACGAAAGCGGTGCGCGTGAGTTTCCGAGCGACGTGGCCGGCCCGTGCATGCGCATCGCCATGTTCATCGCGCCGAGCAGCTGCGGCGTGCCGGCGTAGTGGATCGTCGTCACGAGGCCGGCGGGCATCCCCATCGCGTCTTCGGTGTGGTCGAGCACGTGGCAGTGCACGAGCCAGTTGCCCGGCTGCGCGTCGGCGGTGAGGACGGCGTCGACGCGCTGTCCCGGCCCGAGCAGAATCGTATCCTGCACGTCGCGCCCGCCGGCGGGCTGCGCGTCACGCGCGATCACGAGCATGTCGTGACCGTGCGTGTGCATCGTGTGCACGTTCTCGGAGGAGATGTTGATCCAGCGCAAGCGCACCCGATCGCCGCGCCGAACTTCGATCGGCGTCGTCGCCGGGTATTCTTTGCCGTTGAGCGTGAAATGGTTCTCGAGGGTGCTCTGGATCGACCACGACGAGAGCATCTCCACGTCGTCGCGCTGCACGCGCTCTTCGGGGCGCGGATGCGCGGGGAGCACGACGATCGCGCCGTACAGCCCGCTGTTGACCATCCGCTCGCTGGCGTGGCTGTGGTAGATGAACGTGCCGGACTGGTTCGCGGTGAAGGCATACCGGAAGCGCTCGCCGGGCGCGACCATCGGCTGCGAGATCCCGGCGACGCCGTCCATCGCCGCCGGGGCGCCGTGGATGCCATGCAAATGCACGGTGTCCGCAACGCTCATCGCGTTGCGGAAATCGATGACGACCCGATCGCCCTGGCGGACGACGAGCGTCGGTCCGGGGACGACGCCGTTGTAGGTGCGAGCGTTGACCGTGAGCCCCGGCTGGAGCGTCCAGGGCGCCTCGCGTGCCGCAAGGTGGAAGGTGAGAATCCGGCCCTGCCGCTCCGGCAGCGCCGCGAACGTCCCGTCCTCACGTCGCGAGAGCCGCGACTCGCCCGGCAGCGGCGTCGCGGCCGGCACCGGCCCCGTGAGCGGCTGTAGGCCGACGGTCGTCGGATCGACTCCGGGTGCCGTGGCATCGGCGTCAGCCGCCGCGACGAGCGGGGCGGACGCCAGAAAGAGGATGCACGAGACGGCGGCCAACGCGAGCGAGGCACGCCGAAGTCTCCAGTTCGGCACGCCTAACTCTTATGGACGGCGACTGCGCCAGCCTCCGTCGGGCGACGAGGCTCTCGCGGCTACAGCTACCGCTTCGACGCGGCCCACGCGTCCGCCAGTTCCCCGATCGAAGCATCGATCGTCGCGACGGCTTCGTCGATCTGGGCGTCGTCGATGATGAGCGGCGGCGCGACGTGCAGGACGTTGTAGCGGCCGAAAGCATACGCGCCGCGCTTGCGCAGCGCCGCGAAGAGCGTCGGCATCGGGCCCATCGACTTTCCTTGCCACGGCACCAGCGGCGTGCGGGCGACGCGATCGCTCACGAACTCGACCGCGAAGAACGCGCCGACCCCGCGCACTTCACCGACGATCTCGTGCTGGTCGCGTAGCCGTTCGAGTCCGGCGCGCAGACGCGGCTCGATCCGATCGCGCACGTCGGCGAACACGTCACCATCCGCGTACGCTTGAAGCGTCGCAACGCCGGCGGCCATCGCGAGCGGGTGACCGGAATACGTATGTCCCGCCGGAAGGGGCTTCTCGTCGAACGCGCGAGCGAACCGCTCGCGCAGGATCACGCCGCCGAGCGGAACGTAGCCGGACGTCACGCCTTTGGCGAACGTGATCATGTCGGGCACGACGCCGAAGCGTTCGCCGGCGAACACGGCGCCGGTGCGGCCGAAGCCCGTCATGACCTCGTCGAAGATCAGCACGATGCCGTGCGCGTCGCACAGCGCGCGCAATCCCGCCAGATATCCGGGCGGATACACGATGACGCCGTTCGAACCGACGACCGGCTCGATCAGGATCGCCGCCACCTGATCCGGATTCTCCGCGGCGACGACGTCGGCGACGTGCTGCAGCGCGCGGCGCGTCTCTTCGGTGGGATCGGCGGTGAAGAACGGGCTGCGATACGGATACGGCGCCCAGAAGTGGATCACGCCGCCCATCACGCTGTTCGGCTCGTTCGCCCAGCGGCGGTTCTCGCCGGTCAGCGTCGCCGATCCGGCCCCGGACCCGTGGAAGGAGCGATACCCGGTCAGTACTTTCGAGCGGCCGGTCGCGGAACGCGCGAACTTGATCGCATCCTCGTTCGCGCCGGCGCCCGCGGTCGTGAAGAACACGCGACCGCCTTCGTCGCCCCACGGCGCCAGTTTCACGAGCGCTTCGCCGAGCTCGGCGCGCGCGTCGTTGAACCAGCTGGGCGGGCTGAAGCACAGCCGGTCCGTTTGTGCGTGGATCGCCGCGCGCACCGTCGGGTGTCCGTGGCCGAGGTTGACGGCGATTAAGCCGGAGGTGAGGTCCGCGTAGCGGTTGCCCTCCTCGTCGTAGAGGTAGATCCCCTCGCCGCGCACGATGACCGGCGGCGCCAGCGCGCCCTGCGCGAGCCACGGGGTCAGCACGTACCGCTGGTGTTTGGTCTTGAGCGCGGCGTCCGAAGCGATCATAGGAGCCCTCCTCTCCTCGCGGTACGCCGCGGAGGGACCGCGCCCTTCAGCGCGGCGGGTCGATCGCGCAGAACAGCACCGGCAACGCGAGCGCGAAGCCGGGAAGCGCGCCGTGCTCGAGCACGTCGTCGCCGCGGAGGACGCGCACGCCGTCGCGATCGTGCAAGTGCACTGAGCGGTCGTGCGGGTCGACGACGATCACCAGTGCCGACCCGGAGGCGAGATAGACGGAAATCTTGTGCGCAATGTGACTCGGGACGTCGTCGGGAGAGAGTACTTCCACCGCGACGTCAGGGGCGAACGGAGGAAGCTCGAGGTCGCGTCCGGTCAGCCCCGCCAATCGCGCGTTCGATACGTACGCCAGATCGGGTACCAGCGGACGACGCACTTCACCGGGTGGCGCGACGCGGAAACGCCATTCCGATCCGACCTCCCCGCGACCGTCCGCCCACGCTAAGAGCGCTGCGCCGAGCGTCAGCTGCAGGCGCGCGTGCGTCCTGAAGGGGCTCACTTTCTGCACCGCGCGGCCGAGGATCCATTCGGTCTCGGGTTCGGTCTCCGGCAGGACGATCTCGTGTAACGACATGGTCTCACACGGACCGTATCACGCGCTCGGGGCGCGCGGCAAGCTCAGTACGTTGTCGAACCGAGCAGGTGCTGCACGAGCAGCAAGATGCGTGCTCCGATGCCCGGCGCGAACTGCACGAACGCGAAGATTCCCCTGAGCGTCAGTGAAGTTCCGACCAGCACGAACGGGAGTCCCGCGACGATGAGCGCGGCGAGCCAACCGACGTACGGCGCGAACCGGCCGAGCTTGCTCTCGCGGGTGACGACCGTGCCGCTGAGGAGATCGCCGAGGCGGCGATGGCCGGGCAGCAGCGCGAGCAGTCCTCCGATGCAAAGGATGTCGAGCGGCCGCAGCAGCGCGCGGACGAACGCGCGAGCGAACCCGACCTTGCGCTCGCGCAGCGCATGCACGTGCAGTCCGAACGCGAGCTTGCCGATCGTCGTCCCGAGCAGCGCTTCGGCGCAGATGATGTAGATCGTGGCGAGCACGATCCCCATCGCCAAGGTCGCATCAAAGCCTCGCTGCGAATTGGTCGGCAGACCGGTGATCGGATTGATCGCGATCAGCGCGTACGCCAGAACGGTGAGCACGCCCGCGACCAAGCCGAGATCGATCGCGAACGCCGCGAGACGCGCGAGCGCATAGGCGAATGGGTTGCCGACCGGAAAGCGCGGTCCGACCGGTTTGACCACTCGCGGCGGGGCCGGTCCCACGACCACCGCTTCCTCGACCGGGCCGGTTTGATACGTGCCTGGGCGCGCCGGCGGGGGCACCTCGATCGGCGGCGGCGCCTCTAATGGGGGCGGCGCACCGACGCGGTGCATGGCGACCGTGGGATCATCATCGTTTGGCTGCACTCGGGTCCATCCTCACGCGAACCTACCGGAGGGGAGGGGGCGGTGTTTCGCCGGCCGAGTCGTCGTCGACCAGGACCACGGGATAAGCGTACGAAGCGCTGGTCATCCTCCCTCACGACTGACCGGGGTCGTCGGTTTCGTTCGTACCGCCGGTTTTTGGCGCCTACGAGGTTCCCATGCGAACATCCGGCTGCCCGATCCGCAAGAACCATTGGGTTTCCGCGTCGGCGCTCGTCAGGGTCAATCCCGCCTACAACACCCCCGCCAAGGCCTACATCAGCGCCAAGAACGGGCGCTTCCCCGCCAAGTAGCGGGACTGCGCGGCGGGCGGACTACACGTATCCGCTCGCCGCGGTCGCGCCTTTCTTTCGCAGCTCGGCTTGGCGCAGTTCGACGCGCCGGATCTTCCCCGAGCGCGTTTTTGGGAGTTCGGCGACGAACTCGATCGCGCGCGGGTACTTGTACGGCGCGGTGACCGTCTTGCAGTGATCCTGCAGTTCCCTCACCAGCGCGTCGCTCGGTTCGAAACCCGGGCGCAGCACGATGAACGCTTTCACGATGTTGCCGCGATCGGCGTCGGGCGAACCGACGACCGCCGACTCCTGCACCGCGGGATGTTCGAGCAGCGCGCTCTCCACCTCGAACGGGCCGATGCGATAGGCGCCCGAGGAGATCACGTCGTCGGCGCGTCCGACGAACCAGAAATATCCGTCGTCGTCGACCTGCGCGCGATCGCCCGTGAGGTACCATTCGCCGCGCCGCGACGCCGCGGTCTCCTCATCGTTCTTGTAGTAGCCGACGAAGAGCGACGGCGGCCGGCCGCGCAACGCGATGTCGCCGGTCTCGCCCGCCTCGCAGATGGCGCCGTTCTCGTCGACGACCGCGACGTCGTGGCCGGGTGTCGGCTTGCCCATCGAACCCGGACGCACCGGCACGTTCGGACGGTTCGCGACGAGCAGGGTGTTCTCGCTCTGTCCGTAGCCGTCGAGGATCGTCAGACCGAACGCCTTCTTCCAAACTTCGATCACTTCGGGGTTGAGCGGCTCGCCGGCAGAGACGCAGTGCCGTAATTTCGGCAGCTTCCAGCGCGTCCCCAAATCTGGCAGCTTCACCTCGAGCCGGTATTCGGTCGGCGCTTGACAGAGCACGTTCACGCCGAGGTCGCGAATCATGTCCATCCGCCGCTCGGCGGCGAACGGGCTTTCGTCGAGCACGATCGCCGCGCCGCACGACCACGGACCCAGCAGCACGTTCCAGAGCGACTTCGCCCAGCCGGTTCCGGCCGTGCACCACACCAAGTCGTTCGACTTGACGTCGAACCACGTCGCAGCTTGACTCCGGTTCGCGAACGTCCACGCGACGGTGTGCACGACGCCCTTCGGATCTTTCGTCGTCCCGCTCGTGTACACGATGTAGGCGATGTCGTCCGGCACGGTCACCTCACCGTCCCACGGCTGCGCGTCGCGCACGAGCGGATCGGCGGCCGTCCACCCGGCGCGCTCGCCGCCGACGACGAGCCAGGCGCGCAGCGCCGGCGCGTCGGGTCGAATCGCTTCGATCTCCGCCGCGTTGGAGACGTGCCCGACGACGGCGATCGCGCCGCTGTGCTGCACGCGGTAGAGCAGATCTTTGGCGCGCAGCTGTTCCGCGCTCGGAATCGCCACCGCGCCGATGCGCAACAGCGCGGTCATGCAGAACAGCCACTCGGGAATCTTCGGGATGACGACGAGCACCCGGTCGCCCTTGCCGACGCCCGCACCGCGCAGCGCGGCGGCCCAGCGCTTGGTGGCATCGGAAACCTTCGCGAAGGTGAACTCACGCCGGGCCATGCTCGCGTCGACGGCAAGCAGCCCGAGACGGTCTTCCTGGGCGAGCCGGTCGACGACGTCGCGCGCGAAATTGAACTCGGAGGGGACGTCCCAGGAGAACGCTGCGTCAGCCATGGGCCGAGGATTCGCAGGGCGGCCCGGCGCACCCCGCCCTATGAAGCTCCCCGATTTCGCTCGGATCCTCCGCGCCTCAAACCTGCGCTACGGGAAGTTCCGCGCGCGCGGCGTCCCCGCGATCCTCATCGGCACGAGCGCGATCGTGCTCGCCGCCGGGACGGTACGGGCCTTGAGGGCCGCCGCGCCGTCACTCGCCGAAGTCGTTCGCGAAACGACGAAGCTGGTGGAAGCCGCGCGCAGCGATCAACGCCGGCTCAACGCCTGACGCCTGAGGGGTCGGGCGCGTCGCGACGCGGCATGCGCTACGCCGCTGACGACTGCGTCGGCATTCGATGTGCTCGCCTATCGGCCATCGAGTGAGCCGCGACGCGGGTTGCGGATCGCCCTCAATCCTCGGAGCGGCCGCAAGATACACTTGGCCGAAGGGCGTGCGTGCGATCGAGCAAAAGGCGCCTCGTATCCCATCCTCTTTGGAGGAGAAGCCGTGACCTCTGTAACGCGTGAGAATGCCGCCGTCCTGTTCCTCGACCTGCAAGACGAGATCGTGAAGAACAGTCGCACGCTCACACTCGACCGGCTCCGCCGCACCGCGGGAGCGCTCGCGAAGCTCGCCGCACTGCATCACCTACCGCACTATCTCTCCGCCGTTCCGCCGGGAGGGCCCTACATGCAGGCCGTGCTCGAGACGGTCGGCAGTCCCGAGCCTCGCATGCGGACGCAAACGTCGGCCTTTGCCGACCCAGTCCTGGTCGAGTATCTTCGCGCAAGCGCGCGTCGCGTCTTGGTGTTGTCCGGCGTGGCCACGGAAATCGTCGTCCAACGCACGGCCCTCGACGCTCTTGCGGCAGGATATGAGGTGCACGTCGCAGTCGATGCGTGCGGCGGTGTCGATACGCGCACGGAGGACGCGGCGTGGAGACGGATCGTGGCCGCCGGAGGCGTTACGAGCTCGGTGACGACGTTCGCCGCGGAACTGACCGGGGACTTCAGCACGGAACTCGGAGGCGCGACGCTGGGGATCGTTTACGAAACATTGGGCGGCTGACCGTGGGCGGATTCTCGACCGCGCAGGCGGTTATCGCCGCGATGGTAACGCCTGCACTCCTCATCATGGCGTCCAGCTCTCTTATCGCAACCGTCCTCGTGCGTTTGGCCCGAGTCGTTGACCGAGTGCGCAAGGTGGCCGAGACAGCGCAGGGCGGCGATCCGGCCGAGCTAGACCGCAACGAACGCCGTGCGCTGCTCTCCGAGCGAGCCCTGCTGCTGTTGTTTGCCGCGGTCATCTCCTTCGTAGTCGCGGGCTTCGTGATCGCGATCGACCACGCCGCCGGTGACGCGTTCTGGTGGCTCCCGGTGGCCGTCACCACGGCCGGTATGACGCTGCTCGTCGCTGGTTCCGCCGCGATGCTCTCTGAGTGCCGGCTCGGGGTCGCGCAGATCCGCGCCGAAATATCGGCGGCGCGGCGCAGCGCTTAATTATGTGAAAAGCTGCCGTTTGGATCGATGACGTACTTGTGCGGGGCGCCGCGATCGAACTCGGCATAACCCTGGGGCGCCTGATCCAACGTGATGACCTCCACTCCAACGATATCGGCGATCTTAATGCGATCGTACAAGATGGCCATCATCAGCTCCCGATTGTATTTCATCACGGGCGTCTGACCGGTGTAGAACGAGAGCGATTTCGCCCAGCCGACACCAAAACGCAGCATGAGATTGCCGTGCTTGGCGGCTTCCGTGCTAGCCCCAGGATCCTCCGTAACGTAAAGCCCCAGGGATGCCGATTGCGCCACCCGCGCGAGTGACGTCCATGGCTGTATTCAGGACGACGGCAGGCTGCGCTTCGCCGCCGCTTCCGTGCGCCTCAAAGCCTACACAGTCAATAGCGGCATCCACCTCGGGGACACCGAGAATTTGGTGGAGCTGGTCCGGTATAGGCGCGTCGACGGAAAGGTCGATCGTTTCGAATCCGAAGCGCTTCGCGTGGGCGAGACGCTCCTTGTTCAAATCGGCGACGATGATACAGGCGGCTCCGAGCAGCTGAGATGCTCCGGCCGCCGCGAGTCCTACGGGTCCGGCACCGGCGATGTATACGGTCGAGCCGGTTCCGACGCCGGCGCTCACGGCGCCGTGATAACCCGTCGGAAGAATATCCGTAAGACAGGTCAGATCGAGGATCTTTGCCATCGCTTGGTCTTTGTCCGGAAACTTCAAAAGGTTGAAGTCGGCGTAAGGGACCATGACATAGTTCGCCTGTCCGCCGGTCCAGCCGCCGAGATCGACGTACCCGTAAGCCCCTCCCGCGCGGCTATGGTTCACGTTCAAGCAAACGTCGGTTTTGCGTTCTTTGCAGTTGCGGCAGCGTCCGCATGCCACGTTGAACGGTACGGAAACGAGGTCGCCCACCTTGATGAACTCGACGTCGTCCCCGATCTCGATAACCTCGCCGGTGATCTCGTGGCCAAGGACCATGCCTCTGGGCGCGGTCGTTCTGCCGCGAACCATGTGCTGATCGCTTCCGCAAATGTTCGAGGACACGATCTTCAAGATGACCGCATGCGGAAGCTTGCGATTCTCGTGCTCAAGCTTAGGAAAATCAATCTCCTGGACCGCAACTTTCTCCGGTCCAAGATAGACGACACCGCGATTCTCTGCCATGTGGAACCCCCTTCGGGTGTTTTGTGTACCGATGCGGCCGCGAATGCGGCGGCCGCTTTGATGTCAGGCGGGCTGCGCGAAATTGCCCGGGCTGTTCGCGGTACCGCGCCAGGCCGGAGTGCGTTCCCGTTGCGCTTCCGCGAGGCCGCGCCGCACGCCGTCGGCGTCGTGATCCTTCGTGTAGACCGGCGTCCCCGGCTGCTGCCGCCACGAGTCGTCGAGTCCGCCGGCGTCCACGGCGTCGAAGCCGATCACGCCTGCGAAGAGGTCCGCCGGCAGATCCGGGATGTTCTTCTCCGGGATCGTCACGATCACGACATCCCCGTTGCGCGCCGCGTCCTGCACCGACACCGCCTTCGCACCGGTTTCGCGTGCAAGTTCTGCAAGCGACCGCGGTCCTCGTGAGTTGGCGAGGGAGACGTCGTGTCCGACAGCGCGAAAGCGTCGGGTCAACGCTCCGCCGATGTTGCCCGAGCCGATGATACCGATCTTCATGCTCGCACCGACACGCCGCACCCTGCGCCGGATTCGCAATCACCTGCTCGATCTTTCGACGATCGGTATGCCCACCCGCTCCTTGCGCAAGTAACCAACCAATTGAACGTTGGTGCTCTCGGAGCGACCGGCGCCGTTCGCGGACTCGACAAATGGCCAACGGAACTTGCGCTCGTACGCCTGCAAACAAACGCCGGTACCGTGTTCGAAAGAATCTCGCTAGACAATCTCTCACCCGACGAGCACCGTGCTCGCTACTTCGAGATGAAGGCGGCAGCGCGCGAACGCGAGGCGGCTTCCGACCGACTGGGTGCAGCGACGGTGCAAGGGCCGCCGCTTCCGGCCGATGCGATCGTGCTTCGCGAGTCGATCCCGTACGGCTGGTATTGGACCGGGACGCTCTCCCGCGGCGACGTCTTGCGTATCGTCAACACGAGCGGCACGTGCGGCGTCTCCGCGATGTTTTGGAACGCCGACGACACGAGCGAACGCTACAATGCGGGGGACACCGTGAAAGTGCAGTGGAACGCGCTGCTGCGCGCCGGACGTGTCTTGCTCTCCGACATGGGGCGCGTTTTGCTCTCTCTTACGGCCGACATGTCCGGCCGTCACGACACGCTCGTCGGCGGCAGCACGCCTGCCTCGAACGCGGCGAAGTATGGAGACCGGTACCTGCGGAACACCCGCGACAACTTGCTTCTCGCTGCCGGAAAGCATGGTTTGACGAAGCGCGACATCGCTCCGTGCGTCACGTTTTTCGCGCCCGTCGTGGCGACGGACGACGGGCGGTTGACGTGGAGTTCCGGCGATGCTGCAGCAGGCTGCTACGTCGACCTTCGCGCGGAGATGAACGTCCTCGTCGCTCTATCGAACTGTCACCATCCGCTGGCGCCGGGGTCCTCCCCGACGGGAGCGGTCGAAGCGATCGTTTGGCGCGGGCCGGCAGCCGATGCCGCCGACTTGTGCCGCACGTCCGGGCCGGAAGCGATCCGCGCCTACCAAAATACCGACGCGCTCTTTCGCGCGTAAGCCGGAAGGAGCTTCACCATGATCGCGAGTGCATCGGCGCCGCTCGACCCCGCGTTGGCAATCTACGACCGTGAGGTTTCTGCCCGCATGCCGTGGTCGCGGGTTCTTCTCCGCAGCCAAGTCCTGCGGATCGTCGATCTTCGCGGACAACAGGCCGTGGATACCCTCTTCTACAACGCGCACGATACGGCGGAGCGGTACTGCGCGCAGCAGACGCTGCGAACGCAAGGTTCGGCGTACATCACCGCGGGCACGCAGCTGATCTCGAACGACGGCAACGTGATGGCAACGGTGATCGCCGACACCTGCGGGCAGCACGACACCTCGGCCGGTGCTTGCAGCTGTGAGGCGAACACCGTCCGGTTCGGTCATCACACGCGGTACATGCACGCCTGTCGCGAGAACTTTCTCTTGGAACTGGCGCGCTACGGCATGACGAAGCGCGACCTCGTCAGCAACATCAATTTCTTCATGAACGTTCCGATTCTGCCCGACGGCGAGCTGGCGATCACCGACGGATTGTCCGCTCCCGGAAGTTTCGTTGACGTCCGGGCCGAGATTGACGCACTGTGCGTGATCTCCAACTGTCCGCAGGTCAACAACCCGTGCAACGGCTTCGAACCGACGCCGATACGCGTGCTCGTCTGGGACGCGCCGGGCGCATAGGCTCCATGTTCAAGACCGTCCTGGTCGCCAATCGGGGAGAGATCGCCGGCCGAATCATCGCGACCCTTCGGCGTCTGAACATCGCCTCGGTCGCGCTGTACTCCGATACGGACCGCTTCACGCTTCCGGTCCTCGCGGCAGATCAAGCGATCGCGCTGCGGGGAGCCACGGTCGCGGAGACGTACCTCAACGTCGATGCGATCGTCGCCGCATGCCAAGCGTCGGGGGCCGAGGCGGTGCATCCGGGATACGGCTTCCTCAGCGAAAACGCCGGCTTCGCAAGGCGCCTTGCCGACGCCGGAATCGCGTTCGTTGGCCCGCGCAGCGAGCACCTGGAGGCATTCGGGCTCAAGCACACGGCGCGCGCGCTCGCGGAAGGAGCGGGGGTCCCGCTTCTTCCCGGCAGCGGCGTGCTCGAGGACGTCGAGAGCGCGATCGAACGTGCAGGTGCGATCGGGTATCCGGTCATGCTCAAGAGCACCGCCGGCGGCGGCGGCATCGGGATGCAAGTGTGCCGATCCGCTGACGATCTCGTCGCGAAATATGCGACGGTCCGCCGCTTGGCGGCGGCAAACTTCGGCGATGAACGCATCTTCCTCGAAAAGTACGTCGAGCACGCCCGGCACATCGAAGTGCAGATCTTCGGCGACGGGAACGGCCGCGTCGTTGCGCTCGGCGAGCGCGATTGCTCCCTTCAGCGGCGTCACCAGAAAGTCGTCGAGGAGACGCCGGCGCCGGGCTTGGACGATGACGTGCGCTCGCGTCTGCATGCGGCAGCAGTTGCGCTCGGCGAGACCGTTCGCTATGCGTCCGCCGGCACGGTCGAGTTCATCTACGATGCGTCCACCAAAGAGTTCTTTTTCCTCGAAGTGAACACGCGGCTGCAGGTGGAGCACGGCGTCACCGAGCTCGTGTACGGCATCGATCTGGTGGAATGGATGCTGCGGCAAGCAGCGGGTGACTTCGTCTTTCCCGCGCCTGCCGCGCTAGCGCCGTCCGGCGCCGCGATCGAAGCGCGCATCTATGCGGAGGATCCGGCGCGCGGGTTCCGGCCGAGCGTCGGTGTGTTGACGAGCGTTCGCTTTCCGCAGGACGCTCGCGTCGACACGTGGGTCGAGACGGGGACGGAGGTCTCGGCCAAGTACGATCCGCTGCTGGCGAAGATCCTCGTCCGCGCAGACACGCGAACCGGCGCGCTCGCGCGAATGGCCGACGCGTTGTGCGAGACCAGCATTTTCGGAATCGAGACGAATCTCGGGTACGTCGCGTCCGTGATCGACGACGAGCGGTTCCTCTCCGGCGAGATGACGACCGGTACGCTGGCCGCGTTCGCGTACTCGCCGGAGACGGTCGAAGTGCTGAAGCCGGGCGTGCGATCGAGCCTCCAGGAGTTGCCGGGACGCCTCGGCTTCTGGCACGTCGGGGTCCCGCCGAGCGGCCCGATGGACGAGCGTTCGTTCCGCCTCGTGAATCGCGTGCTCGGCAATCCCGACGAGACGTGCGCGCTCGAGCTCACCCTGCACGGCCCGACCCTGTGCTTTCACGCGCCGGCGGTGGTCGCGCTCGGCGGCGCGGCGATGCAGGCCGACCTCGACGGCGTCCCCGTCGCGTACGGAGCCCCAATCCGCGTCGCAGCGGGTGCGGTTTTGAGGATCGGCGCGATCGTGGGACCCGGCGCCAGAACGTATCTGGGCGTGCTCGGCGGCTTTGATGCGCCGCTGTACCTCGGCTCGCGCGCGACGTTCGCTCTGGGCGGATTCGGCGGCCATGCGACCGGGACGCTGAAGACGGGCGACATCTTGCGCGTCGCACCCGCCGTGACGGATGCCGCTCGTTTTCCCGCAGGCGTCGAACTCGACGGTCCGCAGCTGACGACATCGTGGGAGATCGGCGTCGTCTACGGCCCGCACGGTGCACCGGATTTCTTCACCGACGCCGACGTCGCGACGCTGTTCGAAGCCGAGTACGAAGTCCATTTCAACAGCGATCGCACCGGCGTTCGGCTGATCGGGCCGAAACCTGCCTGGGCCCGGCGCGACGGCGGTGAAGCGGGACTGCATCCGTCGAACATCCACGACAACGCGTATGCCATCGGGTCGATCGATTTCACCGGCGACATGCCAATCATCCTCGGGCCGGACGGACCGAGCTTGGGTGGTTTCGTCTGCCCGGCGGTGGTTGCTGGTAGTGAGCTGTGGAAGGTCGGCCAGCTTCGGCCCGGCAACCGCGTACGTTTCCGGCGGACCACGCCGGCGTCCGCGATCTACGCGCAGCTCGACGATCGTGAAGTCCCCGTCGTCTACCGGATCGCCGGCGACGAGAACGTTCTCGTCGAGTACGGTCCGATGGTTCTGGACATCGCCTTGCGCTTGCGCGTACACCTCTTGATGACCGCGCTCGAGAGCGCGCACATTTCGGGAATCATCGACCTCACGCCGGGGATCCGTTCGCTGCAGGTGCACTACGACAGCGGCGTCCGCACGCCGGCGGAGATCGTCGAACTGCTCGTGCGGATCGAGGACGGCCTTCCGTCCGTCGACGACGTCGATATCCCGAGCCGCATCATCCACCTGCCGCTGTCGTGGAACGACGACGCCGCCGCGCTCGCGATGCGCAAGTATCAGGAACTCGTGCGCCCGAATGCTCCGTGGTGTCCCTCCAACATCGAGTTCATTCGACGCATCAACGGGCTCGATTCGATCGAGGACGTCAAGCGCATCGTCTTCGATGCACGCTATCTGGTCCTGGGATTGGGCGACGTGTATCTCGGTGCCCCGGTCGCCACGCCGCTCGATCCGCGGCACCGTCTGATCACGACGAAGTACAATCCCGCGCGCACGTGGACGCCGGAGAACGCGGTCGGCATCGGCGGCGCGTATCTCTGCATTTACGGCATGGAGGGTCCCGGCGGCTATCAGCTCGTCGGGCGAACGATTCAAGTGTGGAACAGCTGGCGTTCCACGGAGGTCTTCGAGCCGGAATCGCCGTGGCTGCTGCGATTCTTCGATCAGATCCGGTTCTTTCCGGTCACGGGTGAAGAATTGCTCGAAGCGCGCGCTGCGTTTCCACACGGACGGTATCCCGTGCGCATCGAGCACGAGCGTTTTCGCCTCCGCGAATACCGCGAGTTTCTCGCACGTCACGCCACGGAGATCGAGGCGTTCCAGCAGCGACGGCAAACCGCGTTCGACGTCGAACGGCACGATTGGGCGGCGCGCGGACTCGACACCTACGTCCCGGAAGACGGGCTCACGCCGGCTGACGTCGAGGACGCGCTGCCTCCCGGCGTGCATGCCGTGGAATCGCCGGTCCCCGGAAACGTCTGGAAAGTGCTCGTCGAAGCGGGACGAATGGTCGAACCTGGCGATCCGCTCGTGATCTTGGAGTCGATGAAGATGGAACTCGAGGTGTGCGCGCCGCACCGAGCGGTCGTGCAAGCCGTGCGCTGCGCGTCGGGCAAGCCGGTGAATGCCGGACAGACCCTCGTCCTGCTTTCCTCGGAGGCGGCGGCGTGATGCTTCCGCAGATGCTGCAGCTCTCGACGTTGCGGGCCGGTTACCGCGCCGGACTCTTCACGCCGGAAGACGTCGTCGCGACGGTCCTCGAGCGCGTGCGGGCATATCCGGATCCCGCGGTGTGGATCGCGCCCGTTTCGGACGTCAAGCTGCTCGAACGGGCACGCTCGTTGCCGGCGGACCGCGCTTCGATCGACGCGCTCCCGCTCTATGGCATCCCGTTCGCCGTGAAGGACAACATCGACGTCGCCGGCATGCCGACGACGGCGGGATGCCCGGCGTTTGCGTACGAGCCCGGCGAATCTGCGTTCGTCGTGGAACGGCTGCTCGCGGCCGGAGCGATCCTCATCGGCAAGACGAACCTCGACCAATTCGCGACGGGCTTGGTCGGCACGCGGTCACCGCACGGTGCACCGCGCTGCGTCTTCGACGAGCGTTACGTCTCGGGAGGTTCGAGCTCCGGATCGGCCGTCGCCGTCGCCGCGGGCCTCTGTTCGTTCTCCTTGGGAACGGATACGGCCGGCTCTGGTCGCGTCCCGGCGTCGTTCAACAACATCGTCGGCTACAAGCCGACCAAAGGGCGTTTGAGCACCCGCGGCGTCGTTCCGGCGTGCCGCTCGGTCGACTGCGTCACGATATTCGCAGCGAGCGTCGACGAGGCGCGGGACATCGCGGCGGTCGCGCAGGGCTTCGACGAAGCCGATCCGTATTCGCGCCGCTCGATCGATGCGGCGCTTCCGCTGGAGCATTTCCGGTTTGGCGTGCTCGCGGCCGCCGATCGTCAATTCTTCGGTGACCTCGAAGCGGCGGAGCTCTACGACGCATCGATCGAGCGGCTCATCGACTGCGGCGGCACGCCGGTGGAGATCGACTACACACCGTTTCGGGATGCTGCGGCATTGTTGTACGGCGGTCCCTGGGTCGCCGAACGATTGGCCGCGATCGCACCCTTCTTTGCCGCGAACGCCGCCGCGCTGCACCCTATTGTGCGCGAGATCATCGGAGGGGCGCAGCGCTTTTCGGCCGTCGACGCGTTCGAGGGGCAGTACCGGCTGCGGGCACTCGAAAAGCAAGCGGCGCACCAATGGGACGAGATCGACGTCATGCTGCTGCCGACGACGCCGACGATCTATTCCGTCGATGAGGTCGAGCGCGATCCGATTCGCTTGAACAGCAACCTCGGGCTCTATACGAATTTCGTGAACCTGTTGGATTACGGCGCCATCGCGATCCCGGCGGGATTTCGCACCGGGAACGGGCTTCCGTTCGGCGTGACGCTGATCGGACCGGCGTTCGCGGACGACGACCTGGCATCGGTCGCCGGCCGCTTGCAGCGCTCGCAGGGCACGGGAGTCGGCAAGGCGCTCGATCCGATCGCGGCCGGCGTTGCGCCGTCCGTCGAGGCGCGACCAGTCGCCGTTCAGATCGCCGTCGCAGGCGCGCACTTGACCGGTTTTCCGCTCAATCATCAACTGATGGAGCTCGGTGCCACGCTGGTGCGCACCTGCGCGACGGACGGCGAGTACCGCTTGTTCGCGCTCTCGACGGAACCGGCAAAGCCGGGCCTCGTTCGCGATCCGGGCTTTGCGGGACCCGGGATCGACGTCGAAGTGTGGTCGATGAGCGTCGCTGCGTTCGGTCATTTCGTCGCATCGCTTCCGACGCCGATGGCGATCGGCAAACTTCGCCTGCACGACGGCACGGAAGTCGCGGGATTTTTGTGCGAGCAGCACGCGCTCGCAAACGCGCCGGAGATCACCGCGTGGGGCGGTTGGCGACGCTATTTGTCCAACGGCGTATCGTAACGGCCTACAAACGTCTATTGTCGATTCGCCGCCCAGCCGAGACGATATAGCCCTGCGCCACGGTGACCGCGCCGAAGCGCCCCGTGGGCTATGTGTTGCGTCAGAAAAGATTGGAGCCATCACACTCGTGTTTTCGCGGAAATCGTTCATCGCGGGCGTCGCCGCCGCAGCAGCGCTCTCACCGGCGCCACGGGCAAGCGCCGCCGACGCTCCGATCCGCATCGGATACAGCGCATGGCCCGGTTGGTTTCCATGGAAAGTCGCCGAAGCGAAGGGACTCTTCGCGAAAAACGGCGTCCAAGTCGAGATGGTGTGGTTCGACGACTACACGGCGTCGATCAGCGCGCTCTCGGCCGGCAAAATCGACGGCAACTCCGAGACGACGAACGACGCGATTTCCGCGCAGGCCGGCGGCGCTCCGCGCAAGATCGTCCTGACCACCGACAACTCGTACGGAAACGATCAGGTCATCGCGAAGGCCGGCATCGCGGACGCCCGCGGACTCGCCGGAAAGAACGTAGCCGTCGAATTCGGTCTTGTCGACCACTTCCTCTTGCTGCTCGCGCTGCAGAAGGCCGGCGTCCCGCAGAGCGCCGTCCACATCAAGGCGCTGGCGACCGATAAAGCCGCGGCAGCGTTCGCCGGCGGCAAAGTCGACTCGTGCGCGGTGTTCGCGCCCTTCACGACGGCGGCGATGAAGACGGGCCTGGGGCACGTGATCGCGAGCTCGAAAGACTTTCCGGGCGCGATCCCCGATCATCTGGTCCTCTCTCCGTCGCTCGTCGCATCGCGGCCGGCCGACGTCCAAAGGATCGTGAAGACGTGGTTCGACACGCTCGCGTACATCCAAGCCAATCGGGCCGAGGCGGTCGCGATCATGGCCAAGCGCGCGGCCGTGTCGCCGGCCGAGTACCTCTCGTACGACAAAGGCACGCGCATCTTCACCGTCCGCGACAACGTTGAGGCGTTCGCGCCGGGGAGCAGCATCAAACACCTCTCCGACAGCGGCAAGATGATGTCCGCGTTCTTGCTGAAGGCCGGCCTCACGAAGACCAGCGTCAACGTGGACTCGATGCTCGACAGCCAATTCGTCAAGGCGTATGCCGCGACCCATTCAACCGCATAGCACGGGCGACCGGGCGTGATCCGCGACTACGGCGGGCGCGTCGCAAGCGTTCCGCCGAGTCGACGGACTCGGCGGAGCCTGCGGCCGAGCTCCTTTTGGGCGATCCGAGAGTCGACTGCGCGCTGGCACGGCATCGTGCTGCCGCTCGCGGTGACGGCCGTCATCCTGATCGGCTGGGCGCTCCTCTCGCAATACGGCAAGATTCCGGCGATGTTCTTGCCGTCGCCCACGGGCGTGTGGCACGCGTTCCAGGCGCTGATGGCGGACAACTACGCAGCCGACATTCGGGCCAGCATCACTCGGGTAGCGATCGGCTTCGTCGCCGCTACCATCTGCAGCATTCCGGTCGGCCTGCTGATGGGAAGCTTCGGAACGGTCGAGTCGATGCTCGCGCCGGTCGTCGGAACCCTGCGTTACGTACCGATCACGGCGCTCGTTCCGCTCTTGATCCTGTGGCTCGGCATCGATGAGGCCCCCAAGCTCGCGATCATCGTTCTCTCGACGTTCTTTTACAACACGATCATGATCGCGGACGCGGTGCGCAGCGTCCCGCGCGATTTCATCAACGTGAGCTATACGCTGGGCGCGACGCGCCTGCAGGTTCTGCGGCGCGTGATCCTGCCCGCCGCGATGCCGCAAATCGTCGACGCGCTTCGCGTCAACGTCGCGGTCGCATGGAATTTCCTGTTCATCGCGGAGCTGATCGCGGCCGACAGCGGTCTGGGATATCGCCTCATGATGGCGCAGCGCACCAACGCGAGCGACCAGATGTTCGTCGCGCTCATCATCGTCGCCGTGATCGGCTTCGCCCTCGACCAGGCGTTTCGGCTTGCGAAGAAAGTGCTTCTCCCATGGTCGGCGTAGGCGGACTGGTCTTTCGCGACGTCTCGAAAACCTACGAGACGCCTGGCGGCCCCCTCACGGTGCTGCAGGACATCAACGTCGCGGTCGCGCCGAATGAGTTCGTCTGCATGGTCGGCGCGTCCGGTTGCGGGAAGTCGACGCTGCTGCAGTGCGCGGCCGGCTTGAATCGGCCGAGCGCCGGGACGATCACGCTGGACGGAGAGCCGGTCGTCGGGCCGTCGGCGGACCGCGGGATGATCTTCCAGAGCTACACGCTCTTCCCGTGGCTGACGATCGAAGAAAACGTCGGCTTCGGCTTGTCGCTCGACGGGGTGTCGGCCGCGGAACGCCGAGAAACCATCGACCGCTATCTCGGCGTGGTCGGTCTCACCAAGTTCGCGAAGGCGTATCCGCGGACGCTCTCAGGCGGCATGCAGCAGCGCGTCGCGATCGCCCGGGGACTCGCCAACCAGCCCAGAGTTCTGCTGATGGACGAGCCCTTCGGCGCATTGGACGCGCAAACGCGCATCGTGATGCAGGATTTCTTGCTCGAGATCTGGCGCACCACGCATATCTCGATCCTCTTCGTCACTCACGACGTCGAGGAAGCAGTCTACCTCGGCGAGCGCGTCTACGTCCTGCGCTCGAATCCGGGCCGCGTGCGCGAGGAACTGCGACCGGATTTTCCGGGCACCCGCGATCACCACCTCAAGCGCACCACGGCGTTTCATTCGGTGGTCGACGACATTCTCGACCTCTTGCGCGAAGAAGCGTCGGCTGCGATGTGATGACGTAGGCAGCCGCGAGCCCGTCGTGGTTCGCGGCCGCCGCTATCATCGGTAAGCCGGCTGCTAGAACTTCACCACGGCCTCGGCGCCGAACGTGTTCTGGTGATTGCGCCCGAGCGGGAGCGTCGTGAGGGGGTCGATCGAGTTGCTCAAGAAATTGTTGCCGTCGGAGGTATCCATCCGGTACTCGGCCCGATAGATCATCGTCGCGTTCGGCGTGTAGTTCAAGGTCGCAGTGTTCGACTGCAGCCGCTGGGCCAGCCCGGTACGAAAACCCTGGGTGTCACGGAACGTTTCCTTGCGCAGCGAGATCCCGTACTTCGGATTGAACTGGTAGTTGACGTAACCGGCAATGCCGTTCCAGTGCGAGGTGGGGAAGGCGCCGAATGCGTCGCCGAGCTGGGTGCCGTTGTCGTAGTTCGCGATCAGCGTGAGCGCGCTCGTCGGATGCATGGTCAAGATGCCGTCATAAAGCATGCGATTGGTGTATACCGGCGGCATGCCGAGAGCACTGTTGCCGAAGACCGCGAAGTCGTTGCCGTTATAGGTCGTCAGGTTGAGCGAGTACCCCGGGGATGGGGTCAGCGCGAGCGATCCCTCGATGGTCTTCTTCTTTCCGGCGAACTTCCAATCGTCCCAGCCGTTGTTCGCGCCGGCGATCACGGTGACTTTCGGGTTCACGACGTACGTTGCGCGCACGCCCGTGAACGACGACATGATCGCATACCCGAACAGAAATGAGCGGGAGTAGTTGGTGTTCCCCGGAGCCTCCGCGACCTCGACGCCCGCGAGCGTCCAGAATTTTCCGACGATTGCCGTAAGCGGGCCGCCGGTGTACGAGATATACGCTTGGGCAAGGTTCGCTCCGGACCGCGATTGACCGTTGGACGCCACGAAGTCGGCGTCCGTCCCGAAGATGCCCTCCAGCTTCCCGCCGATCGTCTTTCCGTTGATCGTCAGCTGCACGTTGGCGTCTTGAAGGGTCGGAGAATTCACGAAGTCGTTCGCGGGCATGATGAGCCGCCCGCCGTTCGCGTCAAAATAGGGGCCGACGGCGCCGCCGAAGACCGTGCTCGGAACGCCGTTCGTGAAGCGCAGCTTATTGGTTCCGCTCGCGCCGGTATATCCCGCGTCGATCGAGCCCGAGAACTGCAGCAGCTTCGGCGTAGGAGAGGGCGACGGTGCCGGTGACGGCGAGACGGCCGGCGAGGGGGAGGCGGGGGGCGTGGCTTGCGCCGCGGCGAGCTGCGGCGTCGCCGCGAGAAGGGCGCACAAAGACAGAGCTCCAGCGACGATGCGAATGCTGGTCAAGAGACTCCTTTGCCTGGGAAAAACGCCGGTTCAATAACGATATGGCCGAACCGTGAAGGGCGCCGCAGCGGGCGATCTCCGCTATTGTAGCTCAGGCGGAGGGCGCGCGCATTCGACACGTGCAGTATCGAAGTGCCGTCGAGTACGACGGTCCTACGTCGAGACGCTCACCACGGTGCGGTGACCCGGACGACGACGCGGCGCGGAGCGTTCCACTGCGTCGTGTTGAAACCGTTGTTCACCTTGAGCAGGAAACGGTGGTCGAAAATGTTGTCCACCGAGACGGTGTAGCCGAATTTGCGTGACGCGCGATCGGGCTGGCGGCCGAACGACGCGTTCATCAGCCAATGCGCCGGCAGTCGCCCTTGGCCGCTTTCGAACTGCACTGGGAAGCCGGTTCCGTACTCGGCCTGTAGGGTCGCGAAGCCGAGCAGTCCCGCGCCGAATCGCCGCGTGTAGAACGCGTTTCCTTCCCAGCGCTGGTCGTGATCTTCGGGCTGGAGCGTGATGTCGCCGACGCTGGCGGGTGTGAACAGGAAGGTCGAACCGGAGACGCCGCCCGCTTCGGCCCGCGAGAACGTTGCCGAGACGCCCATGTCGGTATTCGCGGAGGTCGCGTCGAGCCGCAGCTCGAGCCCGCGATCGCGGGCCACGGCGTTGTTGAACACCGCGAAGAGCGGCGTGTTGGCGAGCTGGGTCGTGTCGAGCACGTTGACGGCAGTGCGGTCGAACGCGTTGAGATAGGCGCGCAATCCCGTCCGGAACGTGTGCGCGAGGCCGACCTCGACGTAGGTGTCGCGTTCCGGCCGCAGATCGTACACCGGCGCATCGTTCGATGAGGTCTGCGTGACGACCGCATCGCGCCGCACGTCTTCCAGGCTCGGCGCCGCGTAGAGGCGGCCGTAATAGGCATGCAGCACGGTGCCGCGCGCGATCTCGTCGTTGATCTCGATGCGCGGGCTCAATTGGGCACCGCCGACGTAGCCGGTGCTGTGGTCGAAGCGCAGGCCGCCGCTGATCGCGAGCGTGCGGCTCGGCGTCCACTTGTCTTCCACGTACGCGCCGATCTGGGTGCCGCGCTGCGCCGCGTTGTCGGGGAAATCCGGCAACCCGGTGATGCGGATCAGGCTGCTCGAACGGAAGTTTTCCTGCAAGAGGTCCAGCCCGGCTTTGATCGCGTGATGGTCGCTCGCGTGAAACGTCGAGGCCCGCAAGCCGGTGTAGGACGCTACCCGGTCCTGACGCAAGCCGTTCTGCGGTGTCGTCGACCCGTCGGCGTTCACCACGAAGGCCTGCGTGTCGTTGGCCAAATCGCCGCCGTAGGCGACGCGGTTCCAGCGCACCCACGGCACGACGCGAAAGTACCCGCTGCCGTCGCGCGAGGTCTGTGTGAACGACACGCTTGCGAAGCGATCGTACTCGCTCTGGACGTCGTCGGTGCCCGGCGGCGTCACGAACGGCGAGGACGGATCGTTCGGGTTCGTGTTGATCGGAATCTGGAACGACGCATATTGGTTGGAGAGGTCGGCCGAGAGCACGTTGCGCTCGCCCAGCGGCAGCGAGATGCGCAGGAACTGGTCGGAGGTCGAGGACGCGTCGTGCAGCGCGTTGCGCGTGGGCGCGTCGAGGCCGCGGTCGCTGCGCTGCGTGTTGAGCGCGAGCGCGAACTGCGCGCGGCCGGCATTGAAGCGCTGCGCGAGCCGCACGTCGGACGTTCCGAGCTCGCCGGCGCCCAAAGTCAGCGCGCCGCCAGCCGGGCCGGCGTCGATCCCGCCGCTGACCACGTTGACGACGGCGCCCTGGCGCGAGCCGCCGAACTCGGCCGGAAAGGCACCGGTGAAGATCTCGACGGCCTGCGCGTTGCGCGGGTCGATCAACTGCGCGAAGTTCGAGCTCGTCGACTGCGGCAGCGGAGCGCCGTCGAGTTCGAACGTCAGACCGTGGAAGCCGTGCGCGACCGGCTCGTCGTACGAGAAGCGCACGACGCCGGGAACTTGCTGCACGATCGCGTCGAGGCTGTCGTTGCGCGGAAGCGCTGCGAGCCGCCGAGCCCCGTACGCGTTCTGCGAGACGGGAGTCCCGCGCACGCCGGTCGCGCTAGCGCCGGTGCGGCCGATCAGCTTCGCCGCGAGGAGATCGACGTCGACGACCGCGTCGGTTGCGACGTCGATCGTCGCGGCGGCGGTGCCGGCCGGCGAGATCGCCTGCCGGTGTAGTGACCGAACGGGACGCGCGGGAACGCAAAGCGCCCGTCATCACCAGTCGTCGCCGTATAGCTGGTCCGGTCGCCCGTCAGCGTCACGGTGACGTGCGCGATCGGCCGGTGATCCGGACCGGTGAGGGTCCCGCGAACGATGCCGACGACGTCGGCCCGAGCGGGCGCGACCGTCGTGACGAGGACGGCCGTGCTCATCGCCAAAGCGGCGAGCACCGAACGGGTGAGGTCCATGGAATCTCCGAGCCGGAAAAGCGAAACGAACGACGCCGGCTGAGCGGTCCCGTCGCCGATGATCGGTCCTGGGCGTGAAGAACGCCTGAAGCCGAGAGAACGGACGCTCGCAGCGCCGGGGGAAGGTTCGCTACCGGTGCGGAGGAGCGCGCGAAGGATTGCGCCGCGCGATCGCCGCGCGCGCCGGGACCATGGGGGGACGACCGACGGACAGCCAGCTAGCGCCGGCACCAGGCTCTACAACGAAGCGCAGTGCCGCCGTCAGCGCGTCGACGATTGGTGCCGCCGCCGACAAGGCGAGCCACGCGGCAACGCCGAGGGCAAGGGCGGCGAGGACGAGGGCGACGTTGAGGACGAGCGGGCAGACGTCGCCCGTGCCCGCCGCGGCAGAGGCCATCCCGGACATCCCGGGCATCCCGTCCATCCGCATCGCCTCGCCGGCGCTCAGGTGCTGGTGACAGAGGACGAAACCCGCTCGGGCGAGCGCGACAAAGCCCGCGGAAGCTAGCCCAGCTCCCGTGGCAACGACGGCGAGCACGCTAGCGCGCGCACGGACGTTCTGCCTCATCGGTTCCTCAGACATACCGCAACGCCGGCCGGATGACCTCGCTCGCTAGGCGGGTCCTGCCGCCCCTTGAGTCGTAGACGGGTCGCTCGTGATCGACGCTGTGATAACCGCCATGCTCCGCGAGACGATGCCCGACGCCGAAGTCCGGGTGTACGACATGACCGGCACCATGGACCATCTCGAGGTGTTCGTACGAACGAAGGCGTTCCAGGGCATCTCGCCGCTCGACCGGCACCGCATGGTCGAGAAGGCGCTCGCCCCGGCCCGCGCCGATGGGCGCATCCACGCGCTTCAAATCCGCACCGCCACTCCCGAGGATACCAATGGCTGACCTGCACGACGAGATCAAGCGCGAGATCGCCGACAATACGATTCTCGTCTACGGCAAAGGAACCAAAGACGCTCCGCGCTGCGGCTTCACCGCCGAGACGATCCAGTTCTTCAACGCTTTCGGCTACCCGTTCGCGGTCGTCGACGTGCTCGAGAACATGCCCAAGCGGCAGGCCCTCTCCGAGCAAACGGACTGGCAGACACTTCCGAAGGTGTTCATCGCCGGGCAGTTCTACGGCGACACCGACATCCTCGAGCCGATGGCGAAAAGCGGCGAGCTGGCCAAGCTGCTCGAAAAGTCGTTCGAAGGCAAGGGCGTCACGCCGTCCATCCAGCTCCGCTAGCACCGCGTGCTGGAGCTGTACGAACCGGGGGGCGAAGCCGCATGGCTTCGCTCCTTTCGTTTTGCCCTCGAGGTGCGGCCGCGCTTCTGCGAAACCGACGCCCTCGGCCACGTCAGCAACACCGTCTACACCACGTACTGGGAGCTGGGGCGGCTGCGCATGTTCGCGGCGATCGGCGAGGCTGACGACTCCCCGCAGCGCACCTTCGCGTTTCAGCACATGGCCGTCGAGATCACGACGCGCATGCTGCGCCCGTGCTTCTACGATGAGGAACTCCTGGTCCACACCCGCGTCCACTCGCTGGGGCGCAGCAGCATGGTGATGGAGCACGCGCTTTCGGGGGCCGAAACGGAAGAGATCCGGGCCCTCGCCCGGATCGTCGTCGTCGCCAGCGACGGCGAAAACGCGATCCCCTGGACCCCCGGACAGCGGACAAAACTCGAAGCATTCGAGGGACGAATCCTGACGCCGTAGTGGGGACCATCACTCGGCCTACCTTTCTGGCGGCGCCCTGCTCGCGCCGGTGCGTCGAATCCAAGTCGCCGGCCGGCCGAGTAAATCGGCCGGTACGTCAAACGCAGACTCGACGCGATCGGGACCGGCGCGCTCAACGTCGCGCTGCTCACGCACTTCCACTCCTCAGATTGGTGACGTCGGCGACGATGCTTTCCCTCACGGCTCGCAGCGTACCGGCTTAGCGGCATCACCGACGTTGCCGAACTCGTGACGATCCGCCGTCTCATCGATCGCGGCTTTCCGAGCTACGACTATCCCGCTATCCGTCGCGACGCGACGATGGACAACTATCGCGCCTTCGAAGCGAGCGCGCCGCAGCGCGGGACGCGGGTCGAAGCGTTCGCCGTCGGCAACGCGCGGCAACTCGGACTCGAACGCGATCGCCCCGTCTACCCCAGGCTTCGCCCTACGCAACCTGACGGCTACGGCGAGGTTATGGAGCGGCCACGGTGAGCGCCAGGCAACGCGCCATTTTCCGCGGCTCGCAACGCTGTCAGCCGACGCATAACCGGACGTTCGGTGCCGGCCTGGAAGCCGCTGCGCGAGACGGTCGCCGTATGCGCGCCGGAAACGGTGGACGCCGCCGCCCGGGCGCTCTGCGCGACGACGGGGACGGTCGGCGCAAACGCCGGTGCCTTATCGAAAGGCCCACGGACGATCACGCAACGCCCCACGACGCCCGGGACGCGTGACAAATGAAGCCCAGGGGGCGCTCCTATGAAGCGACGACAACGAGGTATGACATTGCGCCGCGGCCCGAGCGCGACTGAACGAGGCTTCGACGAAAGCCCGCCGGAGTCTACCAGGAAGTGCTTACGTCCCGTTATCGCGGGCCCTTCGGTGAGAGGATAATCGGACGCAAACGCGGAGGACTTCGCCTGGCGCGGCCCGTTCGGGCCCCGACAAACCCAATTCCCGAAAGGATCACCCGTGCGCACACTATTACGTGCCTTGGCGACGTCTGTTTTGGCTCTCGTCGGTTTCGTCGGACCCGCTAGCGCGGCGACGATGTCGAACGTCGTGGCACAAGCCGGTATCGCGCAGGGTACGCTGACCGGCAAAATCACCGATGCGCGCGGCACGCCCCTGGCCGGCGCAGCCGTCACGGTCAGCGGCGCGGGCACGACGCGCTCCGCGACGACCGCCGGGGACGGGACGTTCTCGTTCACCTTGCCGCCTGGGCTCTACTCGATCGTGATCAACCACGGCGGCTACCAGTCCGTCCAGAACGACGACATCGCCGTCGTGGCCGGCAGCGCCGCGAATCTGACGATCCCGATGGCTGAATCTTCGACGCAGACCCTGCAGACGATCGGGCGCGTCTCGACGTCCGGCAACCGCAATCCCATCAATACCAACGTCAGCGCGGTCTCGACGCTCAACGCCAACGTGATCGCCGAGCGCGTCCCGACGAATCTCAACGATGTCGTGACGGAACTTCCCGGCGTCTCAATCGCGCGCACGACGGGCGCCACCGCCAACTCGTTCTTTGTCACGCGCGGCTTCTACATTCAGCAGAAGGTCAACGTCGACGGCCATCCCGTCGCATCCGGCCAGTTCGGCAACTGGAACACCAACTACGCGTCGCCGTTCATCTTCGATCAGATCGAGGTCCTCAAAGGCGCCGGCCTCAACGGCCCGACCGCCGGCGAGTCGGCGATCGGCACCATCAACCTGCGCACCCGCGACTTCACCCCCCGCAACACCTTCGAAGCGACCGCCGGAATCGACTCGTTCAGCGGCTCGTATCTGAACTTGTTCGGCAGCGCGAACCTGCTCAACAACAAGCTCAGCGTCCTCGCGGCGCGCACGAGCTCCGGCTACAACGGGCCGTGGAACAACGTGTTCACCAATCGGGTCGGCACCGTCAGCGGGCTCCCGGTCGGGACGTATCAGCCGCCGTCACCGAACGGGCTCATCCAATTCCAGGGGGATCTGAGCAACCGGTACAACCTCGAGGCGGAGCTCGCAAAGATTCGCTACCGGTTCTCCGAGAACACCTCGGTGACGGCCGAGTATTTGGGACTGCAAGGCCAGTACTTCCCGCAGGGCGGCGCCTACGCGAGCTACTACGGTAAGGTCAATGTCGGCTATTGCGCCAACGGCACAACGATCGTGTTCGACCCGACCAAATGCAACACAACGTCGGCGTACAACGCGCCCTACGCCGCGTCGCTGGCCGGCTCGATGGTCGACGCATACCAGTGGTTTCCCAACTCCTACGTCCAGAACAACGAGCCGCAATTCAGCGCCGAGCTCCGGACGACGCTCAAGAACGATACGATCTTGATCCGGCCCTACGCCGCCGAGATCAACCGGTTCATCAACGGCCAGTACGAGGTACTCTACCCGGGCAACAACGGGCAGTGGTTCCAAGTGACGAACGCGGCGAACTGCCAAGTCGCGTTCCAGTCGCCGACCACGGCCAACGGCGGCGTCGCCAAGGGTCCCTGTTTCGGCCAGAACGCCCAGTACAACTCGCCGGCGTATATCGGCGGCGCAGCCAACCCGCACAGCTTCTCGACGACGACGGCGGCGCCGACGTGCACCACCGCGAACCCCTGTTGGACGACGTCGACCGCGCAGTCCAACGACGGCTCCTACAACTACGGAACGCCGTTCTCGCAGCCGGAGCGCGACTATCTCCACGGCGTGACGTTCTCGTACGTCCACCCGGTGGGCGAAAACGTCTACAACTTCTCGTACGACTACAACAACGAGAACTCGACGTTCTATTCGGGCGACCTGAACCCCGCCCCCGCGGGATGCTCATTCGTCATCGGCAGCGGTCAGCCCAACGCCGCCGGCAAGCCGAACTATCAGCCTACGTGTCCGCTGAGCTTCTTGCCGAAGACCGGCCTCGGCTACGCGCCGACCAACATTCGCAAGAACGACTTCTCGCTGACCGGCCAGTTCCAGCTCACGCCGCGACTCCAGCTGGCCGTCGGGAACTACCTTACGATCTACCACCCCGACGCACAGATCGAAGACCCGAGCGTCCTCAACCAGTACCAAAACCTGGGCGCTCCGCTGGCCGCGCCGTTGCAACTCGTCCACGTCGGCAAGGGGTACACGCACTACGATCCCCACTTCGGCTTGGAGTATCGCGCGAATCGCGATCTGGTGCTGCGCGCCACCGCAGGTTCGTCGATTACGGACCCGTATGCGAGCATCATCTCGGGGATCGATCGCGTCGACCCGCCGAATGGGGCGAACAGCAACACCTACACGCTGACCCGTGCGAATTCGAATCTGCTTCCCGAAACCCAGGTGTCGTACGATCTCGGCGGGGATCTGCGCCTGGGAGACGGCGGGGTGCTCTCCGCCGATGTCTACAGCATCGCGATCCACGATGCGTTCGCCGCCAACAACGTCGCGCTCACCGGCCCTGCGCTGATCGCCGCGCAATGCGCATACCCGGGCGCCAGCCCGGTCGCCATCACCGTCAGTTGCCCGAGCGGGCCGGTCACCGGCGGCGGCACGGGCAGCGGCTACTTCGTCAACCAGACGATCAACGTCGGCGCGCTCAAAGCGTATGGACTCGAAGTCTCGCTACGGAAGAATCCGCTGCTGGGCTACGGCTACTACGTCTCGGGCTCACTCGAGCGCGCATTCTACGACCAGATCTCGCCCTCGATCTACCTCGGCGGACAGACGCCGCTGATCAACGGCAAGCAACTCGACGGCTCGATCCTTGGGACGGGTTCGGTCCCGTACCTCAAGACCTACGCCGAGCTGAGCTACGCCTTCGTGCGCGATGGGCTGATCTCGGTGGGGGCGGACTACGAAGGGTTCAACAACTCGACGTACGGGCCGCCGTACACTCTGTTCAACGCGACGATCCGCGTCCCGGTCGCGAATGGATGGCCGCTCGAATTCGCGATCGACAACCTTCTCGCGTACAGCACCGGAACCGCGTTGGGACGAGCGCTGCAAAACCAGGGCTCCCAGACGGTCCGCTACGGCTGCAAGTCCGACGGCACCAACTGCACGTACAGCACTTCCGCCAAGTCGCTGCAGTTCGTGTACCCGCGCAACGTGCGCATCCAGCTCTCGCATCGCTTCTAGAGCGGGCGTTGCGGCTCGGCCGGCGAAGGCGCCGGTCGTGCCGCGACACTGGCTCTTCAAGACGGAACCCGACGCCTTCTCGATCGAGGACCTGGAACGGGTCAAGCGCGAGGAATGGTCGGGCGTGCGCAGCTATCAGGCACGCAACCTCATGCGCGAGATGAAGCTCGGCGACCTCGGCTTCTTCTACCACTCCAGCGTTTCGCCGCCGGGGATCGTCGGGATCTGCGAAGTGGTAGCCGAGGCGCATCCGGACTCGACGCAGTTCGACCGCAAGAGCGAGTACCACGACGGCAGCTCGTCGCCGGCCAACCCGAAGTGGTGGTGCGTCGACGTCGGGTTCGTCGAAGCGTTCCCGCGCATGATCACGCTGGACGAACTGCGCGCGATCCCCGACCTCGCGCACATGCCGCTGCTGCGACGGGGCCAGCGCCTCTCGGTGCAGCCGGTCAACGCACTCGAATGGCAGGCGATCGTAGCACTCGCGCGCTAGTCGGCATCAACCAAGGAACGAAGGCGTCATGCACACCGGTCTCGTCCTGCTGCTCGTGCTCGTCGCGCTGGAGCACGCGTACTTCCTGTACCTGGAGATGTTCCGCTGGACCGCGCCCGCGACGCTCAAAGCCTTCGGCACCACGGCGGCATTCGCCGAAGAGTCGAAGACGCTCGCCGCCAATCAAGGCCTGTACAACGGTTTCCTCGCAGCCGGCGCGGTGTGGGCGATCCTCGCCGGGCCGCCGATGCAGAAGCCGCTCGCGATCTTCTTCGCGTCGTGCGTGGTGATCGCCGGGATCTACGGCGGGCTCACGGTCAGCCGCCGGATCATGGTGATCCAGGCACTGCCCGCGGCGATCTGCCTGATCGTCGCGCTGGTGAGTTATACGGCTTGGTAGCGTTTGAGGAAGATTTGCTGGGTGTCGATGCGTGTTTCGCCGGGGAGGACGCCGCGGCGTTCGTAGCCGCCGTCGGAGCGCAGGATGCGTGTCTTGGCGTTGTCGGCGAGGTAGACGTCGAGGATGTCGTTGACGATCGTCTCGCGCAGCAGCGGGTCGAAGACCGGGACGACCGTTTCCACGCGCCGATCGAGGTTGCGACCCATCCAGTCCGCGCTGCCGATGTAGACCTCGCGGTCGCCGCCGTTGGCGAACGCGAAGATGCGTGAGTGTTCGAGGAAGCGGCCGACGATGCTGCTCACCCGGATCGTCTCGCTCACGCCGGGGATCCCGGGCCGCAGCACGCACATGCCGCGCACGACCAGATCGATCGGGACGCCCGCGCGAGAGGCGCGGTAGAGCGCCTGCACGATGCCGGCGTCGCTGATCGCGTTGAGCTTCGCGACGATGCCGCTCGGACGCCCGGCGATCGCGTGTTCGGTCTCGCGATCGATCAGCTCCTCGAAGCCGGTGCGCAAGCCGGTCGGCGCGACCATCAATTGCTCGTAGTGGTCGGCTTTCGAGAAGCCCGTCAGCGCGTTGAACAGCTGCGAAGCGTCGGCGCCGAGGTCGGCGCGGCACGTGAAGAGGCTCAAGTCGGTGTAGATCTTCGCCGTCTTGTCGTTGTAGTTGCCCGTGCCGAAGTGCATGTACCGGCGAATGCCGTCCGGCTCGTCGCGCACGACCAGCGTCACCTTGGCATGCGTCTTGAGCCCGGGCAATCCGTAGACGACGTGCACGCCGACGCGCTCGAGCATGCGCGCCCAATGGATGTTGTTCTCTTCGTCGAAGCGCGCCTTGAGTTCGATCAGCGCCGCAACCTGCTTGCCGTTCTCGGCGGCGTCGACCAGCGCGCCGACCACCGGCGAGTTCCCCGACGTACGGTACAGCGTCTGTTTGATCGCCAGTACGTTCTTGTCGTTGGCGGCCTGCTGCACGAACTGCACGACGGGGTCGAACGACTCGTACGGATGGTGCAGCAGGAGATCGCCTTCGCGAATCGCGGCGAAGATGTCCGTCTGTCCGATCAGGCGCTTCGGAATCGCCGGCGTGAACGGCGGGTCGTGGAGCGCGGGCTCGTCGATGCCGACGATGGGCCACAGATCGTTGGTCCCCATCATGCCGGCGACTTCGTAGCAGTCGCCGCGGTCGAGCTCGAGCGCCTCGAGCAGTTTGTCGCGCAGCGCCTCCGGCATCTGCGGAACGACTTCGAGCCGCACCGGCTCGCCGAAGCGCCGTTTGCGCAGTTCCGACTCGATCGCGCGCAGCAGATCGTCGGCCTCGTCTTCCTGCAAGTCGAGATCGGCGTCGCGGGTGACCCGGAAGGCGTACGACGCGGTGACCCGCAGCCCGGGAAAGAGCGCCTCGAGGTTGTGTGCGATGATCTCTTCGAGCATCACGAACCAGCGCTGGCCGGCGGGGGCCGAATCGACCGGCACGAAGCGCGGCAGCGAGCCCGGCACCTTCACCCGCGCGAAGTAATTGATCGGGCCGTCCGGCGTCTGCTCGTCGAGCTCGACCGCGAGCGAGATCGAGAGGTTCGAGATGTACGGGAACGGATGGCCCTTGTCGATCGCCAGCGGCGTCAGCACCGGGAAGACCCGCTCGTCGAAGTACCGGCGCATCGCGCGCTTGGTGTTCGAATCGAGCTGGGCATAGCCCAGGACGCGAATGCCGTGCCGTTCGAGCGACGGTAAGAGCTGGTGCTGCAGGCAATCCGACAGGCGCGCCAGCGACCGGCGCAGCCGCTGGCTCACCAGCGCGAGCTGCTCTTCGGGGAGCCGGCCGTCGTCGGAGCGCTTGTGTACCTCGGCCGCCATCTGCTGCATCAAGCCCGCGATGCGGATCATGAAGAACTCGTCGAGGTTGGTCCCGTAGATGGCGACGAACTTGAGCCGTTCCAGCAGCGGGTTCCGCTCGTCCAGCGCCTCTTCGAGGACGCGGTCGTTGAACTCCAGCCACGACGTTTCGCGATTGATGTAGAGCGAGGGATCGTCGAGCGCGATCGGTGCGGCCACCGCGGCGGGGCGGAGCTCGGCGCCGACCTGCGAACCGGTGAGCATGACTCGAGCCTCGTTCGGCACGTGAGCGCGGACTTCATCGCCCACCTCGGCGCGCACGTCGTGCTGGCCGGCGCCGCGCTGCTCGTCGCCGCCGCGATCGGCATCCCGCTGGCGGGCGGGGCCGTCGACCGCCCGCTGCCGCGCGGGGTGTTGCTCGCCCTCGCCGGCGGCTTCCGGGTCGTCCCGTCGCTCGCGGTCCTGACGCTGACGATCCCCTTCCTGGGCTTGGGCTTCGCGCCCGCCCTGCTGGCCCTGGTCGTCCTGGCCCTCCCCCCGATTCTGGTGAACACGGACGTTGCGCTGCGTTCGGTCCCGAACGCGACGCTCGAGGCGGCCCGCGGGATGGGGATGACCGAACGCCAGGTCGGGACCCGCGTCCGCTGGCCGCTGGCCCTGCCGGTCGTCGCCGTCGGCGTGCGCACCGCCACGGTCGAGGTGATCGCCTCGGCGACGCTGGCCGCGTTCATCGGCGGCGGGGGCCTGGGCGACTACATCGTAAGCGGCCTGCAGACCGGGAACTTCCCCGAACTCCTCCTCGGCGCGGCATCGGTCGCCGTGCTCGCGATCCTCGCCGACGCCGCGCTCGGCGTCACGCAGCGCCGCCTTGCCCTCTCCCTCTCGCCCACGTCAGGATGACGATGACCGCACTGACCCGTGCCCGCGCGCTCGCACTTCTCGCCGCCGCACCGCTCGCCGCCTGCGGCAGCCGCGGCGACGCGATCAAGGTCGGCTCGAAGAACTTCACCGAGGAGCTGATTCTGGGCGAGCTGTACGCGCAATCGCTCGAGCACGCCGGCATCCCGGTCACGCGAAAGCTCGATCTCGGCACGACCGACATCGCGCTGGCGGCGCTCAAGCGCGGCGAGATCGATCTCTATCCCGAATATACGGGGACGGCGCTGCTGAACGTGCTGCACTTGCCGCCCGACAGCGATCCGAAGCGCTCGTATGCGACGGTGAAGAAGGCGTTCGCGAAACAGTACGACCTCGTCTGGCTCGATCCGGCGCCGTTCAACGACACGCAAGCGCTCGCCACGACGCAAGCGATTGCCGGCAACTACGCGCTCGGGACGCTGAGCGATCTCGCGGCGAAGGCCGGCGATCTTCGGCTGGGGACGGTCCCGGAATTCCTGACCCGCGCCGACGGCCTGCCGGGGCTGCAGAAGCGCTACGGCGGCTTCAAGTTCAAGGCCGTCAGAGTGCTCGACAACGGCCTCAAATACAATGCGCTGCAGCACGGCGACGTCGACGTCGTCGTCGCGTTTTCGACCGAAGGCCAGCTCAAGGCCGACGGCCTGATCGTGCTCGAGGACAACAAGCATCTCTTCCCGGTCTATCAAGCCGCGCCGGTCGTGCGCCGCGCGGCGCTGAGCGCGAAGCCCACGCTCGCCGATCCGCTGAACAAGCTCGCGCCGCTGCTCGATACCGACCTGATGCAAAACCTGAACCTGCAGGTCGAAGGATCGCAGAAACGCGAGCCCGCCGACGTCGCACGTGACTTCCTCAAGCAGCACGGCCTCGCCTAACGGCGGGGCGCGCGCCGGCGGCGCGCGCGTCGAGCTGGACGGCGTCGGCGTCCGCTACCCGAACGCACCCTTTCCGGCAGTCGACGGCGTCGACCTGACGATCGAAAGCGGTACGTTCGCGGTATTGCTCGGCCCGTCGGGCTGCGGCAAGAGCACGCTGCTGCGCACGATCAACCGGCTCGTGGAACCGACGACCGGGACGATCCGCATCGACGGCGGCGAGATCCGGCAGCGTGACGCGACGGACCTGCGGCGCGGGATCGGCTACGTGATCCAGGCGGTCGGACTCTTCCCGCACTACACGGTCGCGCAGAACGTCTCGGTCGTCCCGCGCCTGCTGGGCTGGGAGCGCGAGCGCGTCGAGCGGCGCGTCGACGAACTGCTGCGGATGATCCGGCTCGACCCGGCACGCTATCGCGATCGCAAGCCGCGCGAACTCTCCGGCGGCGAAGCACAGCGGGTCGGGGTCGCGCGCGCGCTGGCGGCCGAGCCGCGCGTGCTGCTGATGGACGAGCCGTTCGCGGCCGTCGACGCGATCGTGCGCGCGTCGCTGCAAGACGAGATCGCGCGCGTCCATCGCGAGCTCGGCACGACGATCGTGTTCGTCACCCACGACGTCGACGAAGCGCTGCGCCTCGCCGATCGCATCGTGGTGATGAACGCCGGGCACGTCGTGCAGACCGGCTCGCCCACCGAAGTGCTGGAACGTCCGGCCGATGCTTTCGTGCGCGATCTGGTCGGTGTCGACGCCGAGACGCGCCGCCTGGCGCTGGAACGCCCGCTCATCGAGCGATGAGCGACGCGACCTCGGCCGGGGCGTGGAAGAGATGATCCGCGCCCGCCCCGTGCAGTTCGGCGACGCCGCCGTACCCCCACGCGGCGCCCCACGCGCGGATGCCGTTCGCACGCGCCGCGGCGATGTCGAGATGCCGGTCGCCGATGAGCGCGAGATCGTCCGCGCCCACGAGCCCTTCGGAGGCGAGCGCGTGCGCGAGCAGCTCGCGCTTGTCGATCCGCGTGCCGTCGAGCCCGCTGCCGTAGACCGCCGAGAACGTGCCGGCGATCCCGAACCGCTCCAGGATGGCCTGCGCGTACACCTGCGGCTTCGACGTGCAGACGAACAGCCGAGCACGGCCCCGCAGCGCGGCCAGCATCTCCGGCACGCCGTCGTAGACGACGTTCTCGAACATCCCGATCGTGCCGTACCGCTCGCGGAAACGCTGCACGGTCGCATCGACGAGCGCCGCGTCCGCGAAACGCTCGCGCAGCGCGACCTGCAGCGGTGGTCCGATCATCGCGCGCACGTCGTCCTCGCCGAGCGGCGGCAGCCCCAGCGCGTCGAACGCGAACGCCAGCGACCGCGCCACGCCTTCGTACGGATCGGTCAGCGTGCCGTCGAGATCGAAGAATATCGCTTGCATCGCCGCCCAGGATACCACACGGCGTGACGTACCTCGTCACACATCTCGGCCGGATCGGTACGCTGCTCGGCGAGCACGTGGTGCTCGTCGCGGTCTCGCTCGCCATCGCACTCGTGATCGCGCTTCCGTTGGGCGTCGTCGCAGCGCGCAACGCGCGCGCCGCCAACGTCATCCTCGGCTTCGCCGGCGTGCTCTACACGATCCCCAGCCTCGCGCTCCTGGCGCTGCTGGTCGCCGTGATGGGACTCGGTACGTCGACCGCGATCGTCGCGCTCGTCGTGTACGCCCAGATGATCCTGATCCGCGGGATCGTCGCCGGCTTGCGCGGCGTCGATCCCGCGCTGGTCGACGCCGCGCGCGGCCTCGGCTTCACCGCGCGGCAGACGCTGCTGCGGGTGGAATTTCCCGCCGCGCTTCCGGTTATGCTCGGCGGCGTGCGCGTCGCGGCGGTCACGCTGGTCGCGCTCGCGACGATCGCCGCCTGGATCAACGCCGGCGGGCTCGGCGTGCTGCTCTTCGAGGGAATCGCCACCGTCAACGCCGGCAAGATCGTCGCCGGCGCCCTCGCCGCTGCCGCCCTCGCGATCGCCGCCGACGCCGCCCTCCGCGCCTGCGAACGCCTGGCCCGCGCGTGACATCCTGCATCGTCAAGTCGTGAAGCCGCTGTTCGTGTACGGTACGTTGCGCGATGCGGCGTGGCGGCGGGCGATTCTCGGTGCGGACTATCCGTCGGCGCCGGCGACGCTGGCCGGTTGGCGGCGCATCGCGACGTCGTCGGGCTATCTGACGATTCGCCGCACGCTGCCGTGGCTCGACGCCGCGCCGATCGAAGGCGCCCTCGTCGCGCTCGACGCGGTCGGTTGGGAGATCGCCGACGCGTGGGAGGAAGCACGCTACGAACGTGTCGAGGTCCGGGCGAATACGATGGACGGCGCGGTCGACGCGATCGTCTACGTCTGCGCCGAAGACGACGACGCGACGCCCGTCAACGACGGTCGCCTCGCGCTTCTGTCGCGCGCGCACGTCGACGCCGCGATCGCCTCGTTCGAAGCGACGATGCGCGCTATCCGAGCCCGGGGACGACCTGCCTAGCCGCACCCGCGAACCACGCGTCGACCGCCGCGCTGAGCGCGCCGCAGGCGAACACGGCCGTGACCGCGGTGAACGCGAGCGCCGCGGTTTCGGCCCTGCGATCGGCCCGAGGGTACCGGGAAGGCTCGAGATCCAACAGCCGAGCGCACCGGCCACGAACGGCAGGATGAACGCGAAGCGGGCGCCGCGGCCCCGCAGCACCGGCACGACGCCGAGCGCGCCGGCGATCGTCGCGACGCCGAGTGCCGACCACACCATCGCGACGAGCGGCGGCGCGAGGCTGCGCGCAGCGAACGCCGCGACCGCGAACGTCGCGTAGCTGATGTACGCGACCCCGAACGCGGCATACGCGCATACGAAGAACGCGTTGCGAGGTCGCAGCACGTCGCGCCAGGTGAACGGCGCATCACCGTTCATCGCCGTTGCTTCAACGATGACGTGCGGCTTCAACCGGGTCGCAAGCAGCGCGAGCACGAGCGCCGCCAGCGCACCGGCCACGGTCGCGACGCGCCAGCGCGACGGATCGCCCAGCGACCACGCGCCGGCCGGTGCCGAGACGATGAGACCCACTCCCGCGCCGCTCCAAGCGACGGCGCTGGCGAAGCCGCGCCGCGCGACCGGGACGCGCTCGAGCGTATCGGTGATCGCCGCCGCGACACCGACGCCGCTCGCGAGCCAAACGACCACGCGCGCGACGCCAAGGACCACAACGCCCCCGGCGGCCGAGGCGGCCCGCGACGCCGCCACGATGATGGCCAGGGTGGCGCGCTGCCGCTGCAACCGGTCAGGCGACGGTGAAGAGCGCGAGCGCGTAGCGCGCCGCCGCGTCCGTGTACGACGCCTTCTCGACGAAACCCGAACGCTTGCCGAGCGCCACGATCTCTTCGCGGCTGAACTTGTAGGACGACTCCGTATGGATCGTTTCGCCTTTGGCGATGTCGATCTCGAGCTCCGCCGCCGGGATGCGCACGCGCTGCCGCCGTCTGCTGACGAGGAACGAGCGCACCGCACCGCGGCGCTCGTTCCAGCGCGCCTGGAAGCGGAACGCGTCGAGCGCGAAATCGGCACCGAGCTCGCGATTCAGGCGCGCGAGGAGGTTCTTGTTGAAGGCCGCCGTCACGCCGGTCGGATCGTCGTACGCCAGCTCCAGGATCGTCGGGTCCTTCTTGAGGTCGTAACCGAGCAGAAAACCGTCGCCGGGGCGCAGCGCCGCGGCGAGCAGATCGAGCAGCTCGCGCGCATCGGCGGGTTCGAAGTTGCCGATGTTGGACCCGAGGAAGAGTGCGAGGACGCGATCGCGCGTCACCAGACGCTTCTCGCGCAAGAGCGGAAAGTAATCGCTCGCGTAGGCGACGACGCGGAGCCGCTCGTAGGCGCCCGCCAGCGCCAGCGACGACTCGGTGACGGCTTCGGCGGAGATGTCGATCGGATGAAACGTCATCGACCGCTGACGCTCGAGGATCGCGTCGATCAGCAGGCGCGTCTTGATCGCGCTGCCGCTGCCGAGTTCCACCAATTCGAGCGGTCCGTCGAAGGCGGCGACGATCTCGCGGCCGTACGTCGCGAGCAGGTCGCGCTCCACGCGGGTCAGGTAGTACTCGGGGAGACGGGTGATCGCTTCGAACAGCGCCGAACCAAGATCGTCGTAGAAGTACTTCGGCGAAAGTCTCAGCGGGCGCGTGCCCAGGCTTGCGCGGACGTCTTCGGCGAACGTGGCGACCCGCGCTGGATGCGGATCGCGATGGAGCGCGAAGCGGTCCGATACCGCCCCCGGCGTCGTCGAAACCATGTGCAGCGCCTAACCCCCGGTCTCGGGACGAGTTTGCAGCAAACTCCAGGAGGTACAGTGATCTCTCAATCGGTTACCATCGACGTCGCCGGCACCCCGATGCCCGCCTACCTGGCCCGGCCCGACGGAGAAGCTCCGCGGCCCGCTGTCATCGTGCTGCAAGAGATCTTCGGCGTCAACGCCGAGGTCAAGCGCATCACCGACCTGCTGGCCGGGGCCGGCTACGTCGGGCTGGCCATCAACTACTACCACCGTACGCATCCCAACCTCAACGAGCCCTATACCCCGGAAGGGCTCCAAGCGGGGTTCGCGGCGGCCGGCGCGGTGACGAAGGCCTCGCTGCGCAGGGACGTCGGGGCGGCGATCGATTGGCTCAACGCGCAGAGCTACGTGCGCCGGGACAACATCGCGACCTGGGGCTTCTGTTTCGGTGGGACGGTCGCGTTCGTGACCGCGAACCTGCCCGGCCTGCGGGGCACGATCTGCTTCTACGGCGGCCATATCGCCTCGCCGCTGCCGAACGGCGAGCCGGCCGCGATCGAGGACGCCGCCGAGGTGCGGGTACCGTTACTGCTGACGTTCGGCGGGAAAGACGCCTACATCACCTCCGAGCACGTCGAGCTGATTCGAAAAGCGCTGACCGCCGCCGGGAAGAGTTTCGAGATCGTGGTCTACCCCGATCAAGATCACGCGTTCTTCCGGAACAGCGGTGCGCAGCTTGACGCGGCCGGCGATTCGCAAAGCCCGGCACTGCATGACGTCGCCGACGCCTGGAAGCGCGTGCAGAGCTTCCTGAGGGAGCATCTTGAATGATCGTGCAGGAACTCACCATCGACGCACCGCGTGGACCGATGCGGGCGCATCTCGCGCGCCTGGACGACAAGCCGCGGCCGGCGGTGATCGTGCTCGAAGGCGTCTACGGTTTCGATGATGAGATCAAACGCATCACCGACGTCACCGCCGCCTCGGGGTTCGACGCGATCGCGGTCGATTATCTGCGCGGCAACGATGCGGCGACCGTCTTCGACACGAAGGCCGTGCGCGACGACGTCGCCGCCGCGCGCGATTGGCTCAACGAACAGCCGTTCGTGCAGCATGGAAAGATCGCGACCTGGGGCTTCGGCTACGGCGGCACGGCTTCATTCCTCGCGTCGTCGCTCGCCGGACTCGCCGGGTCGATCGCTTTCTACGGGCAGAGCATCGCGCGTCCGCTGCCCGGCACGGGCAAGCCCGTGCTCGACGAGATCGACGAGTACCGCACGCCGCTGCTGCTGGTCTTCGGCGGCCACGACGAGCAGATCGGCGCCGGCGAGATCGCCGCCATCCGCGACCGGCTCACCGCCAAGCACGCGCACTTCCAAATCCAGCAGTACCCGGAGGTGGGACACTCGTTCTTCCGCGAGGATCTCGGCACGATCGCGACCCGTCAGATCGCCGATGCGTGGGACCGCGTACGCAGCTTCCTGCGCCAGTCGTTCGTTTGATCGGCCGCGGCGCGCGGAGCCGTCAGCGGCCGACGATTCGTGACCAGCGGTCGCGGATATCGCTGATGTACTCGCGCGTCTGGGCATAGGGCGGCACGCCGCCGTACCGTTCCACCGCGAGGGGACCCGCGTTGTACGCCGCGAGCGCGACCGAGTACGGATCGTCGTACCGCGCGCGGTAGGCGTTCACGTAACGCGCGAGCAAATGCGCCGCGCCGGCGATCGCGGAACGCGGTTCCCACGGCTCGACCGCGACCGTCCGCGCGGTCGGAATCGTGAACTGCGCGATGCCGACCGCACCCGCTGCGGAGATCGCTTGCGGATCGAACGCCGACTCTTGCAGCAGCGTTGCGGCAAGCATGGCAGGCGGCAAGCCATGCGCGCGCGCGGCGTCGATCGTGGCGGTTGCCAGCACGAGCGCATCGATCTGGCCGAGGCGCGGATTCGTGCGGAGCACCTCGCGCGCAACCTTCACATTCAACGGCGCCTTTGGGCCTGCGTCCATCAGCAAGCGCAGGCCTCGCATAACGGGTACCGGCGGGGGTATATGCCACGACAGGGCGGCATCCCGCACTCCGTCGATCCGCACGCCGAGAAAGGTCCAAGCGACCGCCACGAAGGCTGCGGAGAGAGGGTTTCCTGCAGTCGGGACCAATCCGCCGTTAGCCCTCTTTCACTCGCGTAAGGAATAGCGTGATCACGACCGTGCTGGGTTCGCCGGTGTTCTCTGCGATCGCGGCGATGCTCATCGTCCTGCTTGTCGGAGATCTTCTGTCGACCTTCTTGTACCATGTGCCGCAGCACGTGTGGGGCAAGTTGCACCTGCGAACGCACCACGACCGCCGCAAGTCCTATTGGGATCACGCGGTCCTCTCGCGCGACCCGCAGGTCCTGCTCGACGGCTTCCTCGGCGCCGTCCCATACATGGTGCTCGGCGCGCTCTGCCTACGTCTCTCGATTGCCGGCGCCGTGCTCGGTTTGGTGCTCGGCCAAGCGCACGTCTGGTGGCGCCATACCTGCGAGATCGGCTGGCGGACGCCAGCCTGGTTTCGGCGGGCCGCGCGGGTCATCCAACTGGTCCTGCCCGAGGACCACGACGGCCACCACCGGAATCCCGAGGTCGAGTTCGGCGACATCTTCCGGTTCTACGACGCTCCGGCCCGGGCGACGATCGTGACCCTGCGAGCCTGGACGCGCGCGTTGAAGCGGGCGCCGAAGCGAAAAGGCGCCCCTGCACGCCGTGCCGTCGCGATGAAGCGACGCACGGTCGTGAAACAGACGAGCTGAGGCTGAATGACCAAACGCGTCCTCTTTCTGATCTCCGATACGGGCGGTGGACACCGCGCCGGCGCGCAAGCCGTCGGTGCCGCGCTCGACGAGATCGATGGGGCGACGCGTTTCGAGTGGCGGATCGACGATATCGCCACCCACTGCACGTTTCCGCTTTCCAAGCTGGGGCCGGCGTATAGCGCGGCCCTTCGCTATGCGCCGCCGATCTACGGCGCGCTGTATCACGCGACGAACGGACGCCGCCGCTATCGCACGATCGTCCGCTTCTGCGAGCCGCTCTACCGCGAGCGTTTGCGCGAGGTGTTCACCCAGTACCAGCCGGACGCGATCGTCTCGGTCCACCCGCTGCTCAACCATGCGGCGCTGCGCGCCCGGGCCGATGCCGGGATGCAGCACGTCCCGATCGTCACGGTGATCACCGACCTCGGCCGCGTCCACGAGGGCTGGCTGCTCCCCGAAGCCGACCTGACTGTCGTCCCCGCGCGCGAGGTCTACCAGCGCGCGATCGAACGGGGGGTCCCGCCCGAGCGGCTGCGCCTCCTCGGCCACCCGATTCACCCCCGCTTCGAGGACGTCTCGGCGACCAAGGCCGAGATCCGCAAGAAGCTCGGCCTCCCGGCCGACCAGACGATCTGCTTGCTGATGGCCGGCGGAGAAGGCGGCGGGAAGCTGCTCCCGACGACGATGGGTCTGGCCAAGGCCGGCCTCGACTACCACCTGGTCGTCGTGACCGGACGCAACGCCGCCCTCAAGGCGAAGCTCGAAGAGATCGCGCCATCGCTGCCGACCCCGATGACGGTGCTCGGCTTCCGCAACGACGTCCCCGAACTGATGCGCGCCGCCGATCTGCTGGTCACCAAGGCCGGACCGGGCACGATCGCCGAGGCCTCGGTCGCCGAAGTCCCCGTCGTGGTGTACGATTACGTCCCGGGGCAAGAGCGAGGCAATCTGGACTACGTGCGGACCAACGGGATCGGCGTCGTCGCGCTCTCGACGAGCGAGGTCGTCAAGTCCGTCGCCCGCATCGTCCACAACCAGGAGCGCCTGGCGAAGATGCGCGCGCAGCAGAACCTCCTCGCGCCGCGCGGCTCCTCCCGCCGCATCGCCGAGCTGATCGCCGGCATCGCGATCACCGGCCGGCGCGTCATCCCCGCCGCCGTCTAGAGCGACGAACATGGCTCCGCCCGTTCTCACGGTCGACGTGCCGGCCGCGGTGGTCGACGAGGTCGTCGCGACCCGCCGCGATCTGCACGCGCATCCCGAACTCGGCTTCGAGGAGCACCGCACCTCGAAGCTCGTCGCCGAACGGCTGCTCGCGCTCGGCTTCGAGGTCCACACCGGAATCGGGAAGACGGGCGTCGTCGGCGTCCTGCGCGGCTCGCAGCCCGGCAAGACGATCATGCTGCGCGCCGACATGGACGCGCTGCCGCTCGATGAGGAAAACGACGTCCCGTACCGCTCGCAGACGCCGGTGCAGATGCACGCCTGCGGCCACGACGGGCACGTCGCGATGCTGTTGGGGGCGGCGCGCCTGGTCGCCGAGCGCCGCGACGACGTGGCGGGCGCGGTATGCTTTCTGTTCCAGCCCGCCGAGGAAGGCAAGGGCGGCGCGAAGGCGATGGTCGAGGACCGCGTGCTCGAGCGCTTCGGAATCGAGCGCGCGTACGGACTGCACCTCTCCTCGTCGCATCCGGTCGGCCATGTCGGCTTTCGCGAAGGTCTCTTCTACGCGTCGAGCGACTCGATCGAGATCACCGTCGAAGGAAAAGGCGGACACGGCGCGGCCCCGCACCTCTCGGTCGACCCGGTCTACGTCGCCTCGCAGTTCGTCGTCGCCGTGCAGCAGATCGTCTCGCGCAACATCGACCCGATCGAGCCGGCCGTCGTGACGATCGGCGCGTTCAACGGCGGAACGACGCACAACGTGATTCCCAGCCGCGTGCGTCTGCTCGGAACGGTCCGCGCATTCGACAAAGACGTTCGCGCGAAGATGTCCGAGCGCATCGAACGCGTGCTGCGCGGCATCTGCGAGAGCTCGGGCGCGACCTACGAGTTCACCTATCTGTGGCGTTATCCAGTGACCTCGAACGACGTCGAGCAAACGCGCTACGTGCGCGCCGTCGCGAACCGGGTGATCGGCGAGGATCGCGTCGACGAGATCCCGCGGCTGATGGGCGCCGAGGACTTCTCCTTCTTCGCCGAGCGCGTTCCGGCGTGTTTCTTCACGATCGGCAGCAACGGCGGCGCGAACACCGCGTTTCCGCACCACCATGCGCGCTTCGACATCGACGAGTCGGCGCTCGAAACGGGCGTGCGCATGATGACGGCGCTCGCGCTCGACGCACCCTTGCACGCCCCGTGACCGCGATCGTCCGCGCTGCGACGGCGGACGACCTGGCGGCGCTCGAACCGATACTGCCGGCATTTCTCGCGCCGCCGTACAAGCGCGGCCGATTTTTGCGCGCGCTCTCGAACGCTGAGGTTTGCGTCGCTGAAGACGACGGCGGCATCGTCGGCTTCATGTGGCTGACCGAGTTCTTCGGCCATCGCTTCGTGAACGTGCTCGCCGTGTCACCGCGCCACCACCGCAACGGATACGCGGGCGTGCTGCTCGCGGCGGCGGAAGCGAACCTTCCCACCGACCGCATCTTCATCTCGACGAACCGCTCGAACGCTCCGATGCACGCGCTCCTCGCACGCTACGGCTGGTCCCGCTGCGGAGAAGTCGACCAGCTCGACCCCGGCGACCCCGAGGTTTTCTACGTCAAGCGCGTCGGAGGCGCAGGTCAGGGCAACTGAGCACGCTTGCCGACGCCGGAGCGTGTCGCAGATGTATACCGTGGCACCCACGGCCATCTTCGAAAGCGGCTTTCGTATCGTCGTTCGCACCAACGACCACGACCCACCGCATGCACACGTCATTCGCGCCGGCGCAGATCTCCGGGTCTACCTGGACGGGACCCGTCCGGCCGAGCGAGTCGTCGGCCGCATGCGGCATACCGACGAGCAGAAGGCGGTTCGGCTCGTCGCGAAGCATCGGGCATTGCTGCTCGTAATTTGGAGGCGCTTTCACCCATGAAGCCGACCACGGGACGGCGCTCGGCAGTCATACTCCCGGCGCCGAAAGACGTCCGAATCGCCATCTCGGCCTCTTACGACCGCTCGTCGGAACGGGTCGTGCTCGAGCTCGACAATGGCGTTTGCGTGGCGATCCCTCGCGCTCGCATTCGTGGTCTCGAAGGCGCGAATTTCGAGCAGATGAGCAACGTCGCCGTGGTGAACGGCGGGTCAGCGATCGAATGGCCCGACGTGATCGCCGACTTCTGCGTCCCGGAGATGCTCGCGGACCTGGTAGGAATCGCTGCAAACGCACCCCGGGTTCGCGCGCCGCACGCCGCACCGAAGCGCGCGCCTTCAAAGAAGCGGCGAAAGAGTAGGGGGGCGGCCGCCTAACCTGCTAGAGCTCAGAGCGCCTGACTGCGCTCCAGCAGTTCCGCGGGTTGGCGCGGATAGCGTGCGCTCAGGATGTCGCGCAAGGTCGTCTCGCAGCCGCAGGTACGGTTCGGCGAGCCCCGGCCCAACAGGAGGGCCCGGCAACCTTCGAGATGGTGGAGGGACGCCCGGTGGCCGCAGTCGTCGCAGATCGGCGGCAAGAGGGCAGGCATATCGCGCTCGTTCACGCGACCACCGTAGCGGCCCGGAATTACGGCGGCGTTACGGAGACTTACGGAATGCTTACGCCACGAGCGGAAGCTGGGCGATCAGTCCGCCGCGCATCGCGGCCGTGGCCGCTCCGACCGCGCCGGCATCGTTGCCCAAGGTCGCCCGGACGATGCGCGTCGTGCCGCGCGGTACCATCGTCGTGCGGGCTTCGACCAGCGGCCGCACCCGGTCGAGCAAGAAGTCGCCGGCGCTCGAAACGCCGCCGCCGAGCGCGATGATCTCGGGGTTCACGAAGGCGATCACGTTCGCGAGCCCGAGCGCCAGGTCGTCGCAGAAGGCCGCAAACGCGGCCAGTCCGTGCTGATCCCCGGCCTGCGCGGCTTTGCGGATCGCCTTGGAGCCCAGCTTTTCACGCGGAACGTCGAGCAGGGCCGAGCGCGGGAATGACGGTGCCAACCGGAGGGCGTGCCGCATGAGCCCCGTCCCGGACGCCTGCGCCTCGAAGCAGCCGGTCTTCCCGCAGCCGCACACGAACCCCGTATCCGGACGGATCTGATGGTGGCCGAACTCGCCGGCGCCCATTTGGTGACCGATCGCCATCACGCCGTTGCTGACGAAACCACCGCCGATCCCGGTGCCGAGCGTGAGCAGCGCGAAGTCTTTCGTTCCCTGGCCGATGCCGTGGACGTACTCGCCCAGTGTCGCGCAGCGCGCGTCGTTCCCGACGAACACGTCGAATTTCGGGAATGCCGCCTTGACCCGGTCGCCCAGCGGGACGTTCTCCCAGCCGAAGTTGGGCGAGTAGCGAATGGTGCCGGTCGAAGGGTCGATGTTGCCGGGCGAGCCGATTCCGATCGCACCGACGTCGTGCTTCGAACCGTCGATCGCGGTGCGCACCACGGCGACGAGCGCCTCGACCACCGCGGCCGGCGAGCGATCGATGACGTCGCGCTCTTCTCTGCCGGTGATCGCGCCGGCTTCGTCCACGACGGCGGCCATCACGTGCGAACCGCCGAGGTCGACCCCAATCGCTGCGCGCGCCACTAGAACCGCGCTCCGTTGCTCTGCATGCGTAACGCCTTCGCGCCGGGCGCGGCGGTCTCCGCCGCTGGGAAGCGATCGGGCGCCGCATAGGTCATCGTTATCGTGAAACCCGTCGCCGCGATCGTCGTCACTCGGACGAGGTGATTACCGGCGCGCCCGCCAGCAGGGCGAGCGCGGCAAGCGAAGCGAGGTGTAAATGCATCAGCAAACGGTTCTGCGAAGTGCCGGGTCGTCCGCCGTCGGCCACGAAGTAACCGGCACTATGCAGGAGACCATCGATCTCATCGCCCGCCGCGAACTCGGCAACCTTCGCCGCTACACGCGCGAAACGGGAGCGCCGACGCGCCTCGCCGACATGGATCTCGAGCCGATGACCCGGGTCGAACAGATCGAGATCGACGAAGAGCACATCACGATCCAATACAACAAGACGACCGAGCGGCGCTACAACGCGAACGAGATCACGCACCGCGAATGGGTCTACAAGTACAACGACGACGCGGAGTTCGTGGCGGCGATCAGGACGGTCATCGAGCTCTCGCGCAAGCACATGTACGACCTCCCCGAGAACGTCTCGTGCCCGCCGGGCTGCGCGGAGTGTTGCAGCGGATACGAGCCGTTCGTGAGCGCGTCGGACGTGCAGCGCATCGCCGATCATTTCGGCATGACGTACGAGGACGTGATGACCGAGTACGTGGTGCCGCGCGAATCGGCCGACGGTTCGTACGTCGGCTGGCTGCGTAAGGTCACCGATGACGTCGCCGACAAGTGCGTCTTCCTGATGGGCTCGCGCTCGGGCAAGTACTACTGCGGCATCTACGAAGCGCGCCCACACGACTGCCGCGCCTTCACGCCGATCGGCTGCGAAGACGTCGACACGAACCTGCCGCGCGGCGGGAAATATGTCGTCGGCGCACCGTTCCAACCCAAACACCGAGGCAAGAACAGCCGCAACGGCAAGCGCCTCTGAGGCGCCATGGGTTCACGTCGACGCGGCCGCCTCTACGAGGGTCTTGGAATGGCGCTCCGTTCGGCGTGACCAAAACGCCGAATCCGGCCAGCGTCCTTCCTGGCCGTAGAAGCGCGCCCGCGTCGTCCGGTACTCGGCGTACTCACGTTCGACATACCGCCGGTAGCGTTCGAACCCGGTGGAGACGCCGCGGAGGAGGTCGAGGACCGCGAACGCCCCGAGCTTGCCGCTGTACAGGGCCTTGATGACGCCGGCCGACGAGAGCGGATCGAAAGCCGACGCAGCGTCGCCTATCGCGATCCATTGATCGCCGCACACGTCGCGCAGCCGCTCGGAACGCGCGCTCCAGATGCGGACCGGCCAGTCCGGCGTGCACCGGTCGAGTCGCGCACGCGTGAGTGGCGCGGCGCCCAAGCCGTGAAGCCAGCGCTGCGGATCCTTGAGGCCGTCGCGCCGAACGAGGTCCGCATCGCTCATCCACGCGATGACGATCCGCCCGGCGGGTACGGCTGCGGAATACCACCAGCCGTCGCGTTGCGCTTCGACCAGCGTTCGCGCGTCGCGTACGCCGTCGTCGCCGTCGAACCGGCACAACACCGCGACGCCCGTCAATTGATCGTCGACCAGACGCTCCGCACCCTGGCGCGACGCGAAGGATGCGGCGCGTCCCGTCGCGTCGATCACCACGGCGGCGCGGATCGCGTGCCGTTCGCCGCGATCCGCGATGATCAGCCGCCACGCGCCGTCCCGTTCCCGCGCCGCAGCGGCGAAACGCGCGCCGCGCCATAGCTCCACGCCGGCCGCCTCGACGCAGCCGATCAGCGCCGCGTCGAATCCGGTGCGGTCGAGATGCCATCCGCTGCCGCGCGCGGAGAACACGAAGTCGTTCTCGTACGGCTCGTCGCTGCCCCAGCTCGCAATCGTGCCGTGGGACTCGACGGCTCCCGCTTTCCGTACACGCTCCCAACAGCCGAGGCCTTCGAGGATCTGCCGGCCGCCCGGCGCGAGCGTCTCGCCGATGCGCCAGTCGTCGAACGCCGACGGTTCGACGAGCACGACGCGCAGCTCCGGGCGCACCTGGACGAGCGAAAGTGCTGCCGCGCTGCCCGCCGGGCCGCCGCCCAGGATCGCGACATCGTACGCAGCTCCCTCGATCGTCACGCTCGTACGCTCAGCACACTAGGTCAGGGCATCACTCTGGTAGACGGCGATCCACGAAGCGACGACGCCCGCGGGACTGACGCCGCCCGAGCCGTTGGGGTGCGGGATCGTTCGCACGATCGAGCCGACCATCGCGGGCCGCTGGTCGATGCCGTTCGGCCACGGCGGCACGACGTATCCGATATAGTCGTAGATCCACTGCGAGCTGCCGATGTTGCCCACACCTTGAAAGCGCACGGACCACGGCGTGCCGTATCCGATCGATCCGTTGAGCGCGAGCTGCCAGCCGGGACCCCCGATCGTTCCGGCGAGCACGCCCATGTTCGCCGGTTGAATGACGATGCTGCCGCGTCCGAACTCCAACCCGTCGAAGTCCGCGGAGACGTTCGGGTCGTTGAAAAAGCTGCGATACGTCCACGTACCGGCGAGGCTGGGGATGTCGGGTTTCTGCGGCACGGCGTCGTCCTTTGCGGTGACTTAGGGGGACGGTTCGGTCAGAATGAAGACCGAATGTACCGGGTCGACGCCGCCGGTGTGGGTCGCGTCGAACTCCGGGTTGCGGGTGACGAAGCTGAGGTTCGCCCACTCCGTCACCATTTGGAGATTACCGGCGTTGGTTTGCGGCGTCGGTGACCACAGGGCCCCGTTGACCATCCACGGGCGGTGGGCAGGCCACCAGAACGTCAGCGTGTTCACGAGCTGCACCGGGTCCCCCGTGCTGTCGGGATACGGCGCGTTCCAGTCTCGATACGTGATGTCGATGTCCTGGATCGAGCACTGATTGAAGTCGCACTGCCACGGTACCGCGTCGTACTTCGTAATGTCGCCGGGTTCCAAGCCGCTTTTGAGACTGGCCGCGTTTGCCGGTGGTCCTCCCGGCAGGTTGGCAGGCTGGCTCAGCGCGCCTTGCAGGCTCGTGTCCGACGTCTTCTTGTGCAGTGCCGCTTGGTGCCGAATGCGATATGGCGCCGCGTAGATCGCGGGATTGCGCATGATCCACGACGCCTCGGCGCCCGGACAGAACGCTCCACCCAGAACGCTGCCCAAGACACCGCGGTCGAGTGCCGAGCCTTCACCTTTGATGACGGGGCCGGGCTCGATGTTCTCGAGCTTTTCGTTGATGAACTTGCCGTCTGCCCATTGCTTGATGAGGAAGAGCATCGTGTCGGTGAAGCGCAGGAACTTCGAGGGCGGAGGGGTGTCGTTGTGCTGCAGCGGGTTGTCGCCGCACAGGCGCGGCATGAGGAACATGCGCAGACCATCGATGTCGGGGTTGGGCGGCGCGTAAAAATCGTTCTCTTGACCTTCCTTGCGGAGTGCCCAGTAGACGTACTGCCGCATCTGCGCACGCCGCTCGCGTACGACCGGATCTTCGCCGTCGTGCGGCGGAATCGCGAGCTGCTGGTGGTCGAAGTTGCCGCCGGGGCCGGACTGATGGGGATCGCCGCCGCTCATGACGTCGAAGTCCATCACGTATTGCTGTTCGAACGGCCGCTTGAGGATCGGCCAGATGTCACGTTCGAAATAGGGCCGGTATTCGAAATTCCACACCGCGCGCGTACGCCAGGGCGCGAGGTCGGCAGCGGCCGGTGCGGGCGCGTCGAACGGCGGGATGCCGTACATGAACGGCACGTACGCGAAGTTGCGCACGGCGAGGTCGAAGATCGTGTCGTCCATCGTGACGACGTCGAGGATCTCGGGCGCGTAGCGCGGATAGCCGACGATCACCCAGGCCGGATCGCCGACGGGTACGCTGCCGGTCGGAAGCTTGTGCGTCACGCTGTCGGGCTGTGCCGGATAGCCGTCGATCTTCTTGACGGTGTAGAGCAGCTGTGCGGTGACCGGGCCGTCGGCGATGTCGTCGAACCAGCCGTCATTGTTCGCGTACTCCTCGATCTTCGGGTTCCCGAAGCCGGTCTTCATCGAGCCGGAGTTGCCGAAGCCGCCGAGCACGAGCAGCCGGTTGCGATCGTTCTGCTGCGTGCAGCGCAGCTCGCCGAGCGTGGCGATCGAATTCGGCTGCAGCGGCGGCGGAAAGCTCGCCGGCCCAGGGCTCGTCGCCGCGTCGAACGTCGGCGGCGTACGCGGCTGGTTCTGATGCGTGATGCTCCGCGGACCGGGATCGATGATGAGTTGCTGCCGTGCCTGCGTGTTGACGATGTCGGCGTTGCGCAGTGGGTGATTGGGAGCGTAGCCGTGCTCGCCGGCCGTCTCCTGGAACGCGTACCAGCTCGCCTTTTTGTTCGCAAGGTAGACGGTCCAGCCGATGTCGGTGATCTCCACCTCTTGCAGCTGACCTCTTGAATTGATGATTTCGAACGTGTCGCCGATCGCGATCTCGCGCCCGTCGGGCGCACTCGGGTCACCGTACACGAACACGCGAAAGCGGGCGGCTTGCCGGCGAATGCGCTGATCGTCGTCCTTGAACTGTGAGACGGTCTGCTCCGTCCCGTGCGCATCGACGATCGGGTTGCCGAACGAATCGCAGTCGATCGGCAGCCCGCCCGCGGTTTCGGGCGCGAGATAGAACGAGCTCGGACTGTTCCCGAGGCGGGCGATGCCGATGGCGGGATGGACGCGAAACGTTGCAGGCATGCGGTCCTCTTCGGAAGCGCGGGTCGACCGATCGGTCAGATGAAGTTCAGGGAGACGCCGTCGATGAGCAACGCGTCGGTGGCCGGCGTCCCGTCCGTGTTGAGCACGATGAGGTTGACGTGGAGGTCCGTGACGCCCGTCGCGGCGAGCGCGCGAACGGCGGCGGTCGCATCGAGGCGGAAGTTCGAAGGCGTCTTGTGGTGACGCGGCCGCTTGTCGAACCGGTTGGTGCTGCGTTTCGGTACGGCGCAGTGCCCCGGTCCGCCGATGCAGAGCCCAGTCAGCATGTTGACCTGGCCGACGTAGTGATCGTTTCCGCGCGTCGGCGTAGCGATGCTCGCGTCGGGCGTGTTGAGGAACGCGCGCACGTGGAATCCGCCGCGGGTAACGTGCTGGACGGTGTGCACCCGAATCTCGGCGCGCCGATGCGCCTCGAGTACGTGCGGAGCGATCGCGACGGGAGCGGAACGGAAGCGGACCAGCGCCGTATCGGCGTCGGTCGGGAACACGTGGGATTCGATCACGTACTCGTAGCCGAGCCTTGGCGTGCTGCTCGTGTCGGCCACCGTGAGGTTCCACGGAATCAGCGGCGCAGCCGGATCGTCGGGCCCGACGTTCGGATGCAGCTGCTGCCAGCGCGCCCACAGCCGGTCGACGTTGCCGTGGTGAAACCAGAAAATCGGGTCGTACGCCGTCATGCCGCCGTTCTGCATGTCGCCGAACGCCGGTTCGGAGGGCAGAGGCGGGTTGTCGGGGTTGTTCCGGTCGCCCGGGTCGGAAGCATCGTACGTATAGTTCGGGTTGACGCCGCCGACGAAGTTGTGCATGAGATTGTGCACGTTCTCGAGCGCCCCGAAGAACTGGTCGTCGGTCGGTCCGCTGCCGAACGTGAAGAAGTCGTCGAACGCGAGGATCCGATCGATATCGGCGGGAGTCGGATACGCCTCGAAGATGAGGTCGCTGTTTCCGCCGGGCCAGCGCCGCCAATGGAACAGCGGGTTGATCCGTTCCAGCTCCGCGATGATCGCCTGATCGCTGGCCGCGTTCGCGCCGTACACGATCTTCGCCGCGCTGAAGAGCCGCGTCCCCGAGTTGAAGGTCGTACCGTCCGCGTTCTTCGGATCGTAGAGGATGCCGTGCAGCGCCGCCAGCACGTCAGTGGGCACGATCTTCCCCGCGGTCAGGTTCGCGAGCCCGGCTTCGTCGATCCAGCACCGGAACGGTGGCGGTATGATGCCGTTGTCGAGCGCAGGCGGAAGCGCCGCGCCCGGCGGCTGCGACGTGGCGCCTGCGGCGATCGACGCCAGCACGTCTTGCGCCGACTCGCCGGTCCAGTCCCAATACGGAAGGGTGACGGTCGGGTCGAAGTCTTGCAGCTTCAGCTCGAACCCGTAGAGATATGCGCGATGCCAGGTGAGGAACTCTTCCCAGCCGTGCTGACATTGACTCGCGTGGATGCGCGCCCAGTAGCCGAAGCTGCGTTCGTCGAGCCAGTACGCATCGAACGACTTCATCCACGCGAACGCGGCCCGCAGCCGGCGCCACTCTTCGTCGGAGAGGTTCTTGATGCTCTTGCGCTGCTTGATCGATCCTGCCGCGGCGAAGATCTCGTTGACCGGACCGGCGTGTTCGGGGTGCGATTCGGCGCCGGTCGCCAGCGCCTGAAGATGGCGATGATGGTGCTCGGTTGCGGCATCGTGGTCCGAGGCGGGACAACCGTCGTCGATCCACTGCTCGATCAACTGGATATCCGCCTCCGCCACGCGAGCGCCGCCCCAAAGGAGCGGCGGAAATTGCGTGCCGTCGAAGGGGAATCGTCCGCGCAGCCCGCGCACGAGGCCCGACGCCGCGCCGCAGCCCGCCCCAGGCGCCGGTTCGTCGGGCAGCAGCATGGTGATGCCGTACAGCTTCACATGCCGCAGCTCGTCCAGCGGCAGGTTCCAAAAACGATCGTGTCCGTCGTAGCTGGCCCCGGACGTGCCGGCCGCGGCCTCCATGATCTGACGAAATCGAACGTACCGTGACTGTTGCGACGCCGGCGCTGACGCACCGGCCGCATTTTCCGGCATAGAAGTCCCCACTGATCCGGAGTTCGCTACCGGTGTCGGCTCGTATGATGCGCAGGCATCGCAAGCATCGCCGGAGGCGGCGGGTGCAGCCGGTCGTTCACGATCATGACGTTCGCCATCATTCCGGCGTCCTCGTGGTCGAGGATGTGGCAATGCAGCACGAACTCGCCGGTATAGCGCTCGTAGTGCGTTCTTAACGTCAGGTCGTACCCGTTTTGGATGAAGAGCGTGTCGCGGAACACGTGATGGAGCCCGCAGTATTGATCGGCGAGATGCATCGCGTCCGCTGCGGCGAGCGCGTTGCACTGCCCCGTCTTCGCATCGAAGATCGACCGCTTGACGAGCTTGCCGTTGACATACATGATCTTCTGCACGTCCATGATCTCGAACGGGTTGACGTGGATGTGGAAGATGTGCGGCTCGGCGCCGGAATTCTCTGCATGGGGCGCGGGCGTGGGAAGGACCGCGACGTCCCAGTCGTCGGTCGTTCCAACTTGCCGGATGAGGTTCGTCTGGACGAGATTCGGATCGTAGCCGTAGCCGTTCACGCCGAAGGCGTTGGGCGTGATGCTGCCGCTGATCTGGAAGTGCGCCGTCGGAGCCGGCATGAGCTGAGGGTTCGGCGGCGCCAGCTCGACGAACGGCGCGAAGGCCGTCAGATTGCCCGCGCGAAGGTTGGCCCGCACCGCCGGCGGCAGCTCCGGGTTCCCCGCGTACAGCGTGTTCCTGACGTAGGTGGCCACGTCGCCGTGGATCGGCGCTCCGCCTTGAACGTGCACGTACGCCAGCAACTGCGGACGCGACGGTCCGTTCCCGCCGTTCCCGCTCGTCTGGCCGGTCTTCGGATCCACGATCACTCGCTCACCGGGCGGGGCTCCTTGATCGAGCAGACAGTAGTCGCCTGCCGAAGGAAACGCGACGAGGATGTCGCTGCGGTAGCCGGGCTGCAAGTAGTTCGAGGCGACGGGCGGCACGACCGCCGAAATACCCGGCTGCGCAAGACGAATCGTGTTGATCTTGGCTCGCGTCAGCCCGTCGACGGCGAACTCGAGCTGCGGCACGACGGCGCCGGGAGTCGCGACACACACGCTCTTGATGATCGCCACTTGCTGCAGCCGCGACTTGCCGGCCAGCGCGCTCGCCAAGGGCCTGCGTGTTCCGTTCGCGGTGGCGGGTTGCGTCATGCGCAGCACCTGAAGATTGATCGTGTCGTGGATCCCCGCGTGCACGAAGCGCCAGCGTTGAATTGCCCCGGCGGGCACGGTGATCTGCGGCTGCACGACGCCGTTGATGCTGGTGAAGCGGCCGTTGGTGTCCCAGATCGTCGGGGAGAACACCTGGGTATTGAAGTTCTCCACGACGCCCTTGGTTATCGTCCCCGGCTGCTGCGAGGCGTACGAGCACGTCCACGGCGCGTTCGCGGACGGCGGCGGCGTGGCGGGCGGCGAGAGTTGCGAGTCGGCCGTGGTGTAGAGGCCCTTCTCGGTGATGAGGTTGTCGTACGGCCCGGTCGACGCGTTCGGCGACGGGCTCGCCGCCGGTTGCCAGAAACAGCCGTAGGCGATCTGCTGCAGCAAGAAAACGGTATCGGTGAAGGCGACCTTGTCGGCGCCGTGCAGAATCGTGTCGACGTCGACGATGCCGTGGTTCTGCGCGCGATGCGCCCAATCGCGGTCACCGCGCACGATCAGGACGCCGGCATCGCCGCTCGACACGCCGACCGCCGTCGAGCCGTGCATGTGCGCGTGGTACCAGAAGGTTCCGGCGGGGTGATCCTTCGGCAGGTCGATCTGTACCGGATACGGCAGCGACGAGGGCGGCATGGCACGCAGGACGTTGTCGCTGATGCCGCTCGGCGAGACGTGGAGCCCATGCGCGTGGAAGTTCGTCGTGTTGAAGCACCCGACGCCAACCGGCAACTGCAGGTACGGCGCGGGAGTCGCTCCGCAAGTCGGATCGTTTGCGTCGAGCTGGTTGCGCAACGCGATGTGCAGTGTTTCTCCGGGCCTCGCTTCGATCAGCGGCGAGGTGAGGCACCCGCTGTACGTGCGCAGCTCGAGATCGTCCATCTTGTGATCGGGGGGATTGGCCGGATTGTTGATCCTCGCTGCGACGCGCCGCAGCGGCAGATCGAGGAACACGTCGCTCGTCCCCGGCTTGAGCCGCTCCGGCCCGGGATTGCACGCCGAGGGGTTCGCCTGCAGTGCGCCGAGCGTGTGCGGGACGGCGCGGCCGGTCGCGAAACGCGGAACCGGAGCGAACGCCGGGCTGATGGCATCGGGGGACGCTTGCGCAAACGCCGACGACTTGCTCGAGAGCGCCGCCAGCGCGACGGCGGCGGGTATCGCGCACGCGATAGCGACGAGCACGACGCGGCGCAGCAGCGATACGGTTGAAGACGGTCGAGGAGATTGCAACATCGACACACCCGTAGGAACTTCGAAGAAACTCGCGTCGCCATTTCGTGGAAGGCAACAGGAGTCCTCGCTCGCTTGCGCTGTGCGCGAGCTCCATCGCGACGATCGCGCGATGTACGACGTGACCCTCCAGGAGGCGGTCATGCCGGACGACGGGAAGCGGGGGTTTCTCTGCACTGATCCGGAGGTTTCTTCCATGAGAGCGATTCCGAAATTCGCCGCGCTCGGGGCGGCACTCGTGCTGGGAGCGACGGTCGCACCGGCCGTCGCGGCGGAGGGGATGTCGAAGATGGCGGCGATGCCGATGGCCAAGGCGCCGCTGACGATCCCCATCAAGCCGCTCAACGGTTCCGGCGAATCCGGTACCGCGACGCTGACCGACACGCCGGCCGGTCTCAAAGTCGTGCTTTCGATCAAGGGCGCCCCCGCCGCGCCCCAGCCCGCACACATCCACAAGGGCAGTTGCGCGAAGCTCGATCCCAAACCGGCATATCCGTTGACCAGCGTCATCGGCGGGAAGTCGACCACCGTCGTCAAGGGCGAGACGATCGGCGAGCTGCTCGGCAAGTACGCCATCAACGTGCACAAGTCGACGACCGACATTCCGACCTACGTGGCGTGCGGCGACGTGGCGAAATCCGCGATGTCGAAAATGAAGATATAGGACCGGCGCGATCGTCGTTCGCAAGTCGACGAAGAAAGCCGGCGTTTATGTCTGCTGTAGGAACGTCCCAGTCGCGAAGTAGCCACCCACCGTTCAACGAGGGCGCCGCGCACAATGCGGCGCCCTCACGTTTCGGCGCGCCGTCGCTCGACGACATGCCCGACGACATTCGCGTGATCTGCGAAGAGACGCGCGCCAAGATCGGCTTCGTCCCGAACGTCTTTCTGGCGTACGCCAAACGGCCGGAACACTTCCGCGCGTTCATGCACTACCACGACCTGCTGATGAAAGGCCCGAGCGGCCTCTCGCGCGCCGAACGCGAGGCGATCGTCGTCGCCGTATCGGCGGAGAACGACTGCCTCTACTGCGTGATCTCGCATGGCGCGGCGCTGCGCATCCTCGGCAAAGACAGCGTCGTCGCCGATCAGATCGCGACCAACTGGCGCACCGCCGACCTCTCCCCGCGCTTGCGAGCGATCCTCACCTTCGCGTCTCGCGTCAACGAACGCGGCTTCAGCGCGACCGACAAGGAGCTCGCCGAACTCAAGGCCTTGGGCTTGAGCGATGAAGACGCCTGGGACATCGCCTCCGTCGCCGCGTTCTTCGGCTTGTCCAATCGCATGGCGGGCTTCATGGACATGCGCCCCAACCCGCAATTCCACGAGATGGGGCGGCCTGGGACAAGTCGCTGAGGCGCGCTTCCCAAGGTCACACGTCAGTCGCTTCGACGGATCGCTAAAGGGACCGAGCGCCCATCAGCGTAGAGGGCCGCATGAGAGGTCTCTTGCGCGCCGCCGCTGCGCTTGTCGCGGCGGCTTTCCTTACCGTATCGCTGGCCCCCGCGCCGGCCCAGTCCGGCACGACCGGGTCGATCGTCGGCCGCGTCGTCGATCAGAGAACCGGCACGCCGGTCGCCGGTGCCGCGGTGACCGCGGCTTCGCCCTCGCAGACGGAGCGTTCGGTCACCGACGCGGCCGGCGGCTTCCGGTTCCTCTCGCTCTCACCGGACACGTACACGGTGACGGTCGAGCGCACGAGCTATGACACGCTGACCTTGAGCGGCGTAACCGTTCAGGCCGACCAGACACAGACGCTGAACCGCGCGCTGGCGCCGCGCCTGCAGACGATCGGCGGCACGACTGCCCGCCGCGCGAGCGACCTGGTGCGCTCCGGGACGACGAGCGACGTCTACTCCGTGAGCGGCGCGCAAGCCGACGCGGCCGCGGCGCTGGGCGGACCCGGCGGGCTCACCAATGCCTACGCCGCGATCTCGTCAGTCCCCGGAACGGTGGTCCAGGCGGGGCAGCAAGGCTGGTATCAACAGCTGTCGATTCGCGGCGGCGACATCGATCAGGTCGGCTACGAGCTCGACGGCATCCCGGTCAACCGCGTGTACGACAACGCGCCGCAGACGATGCTCTCGACGCTGGGCCAGCAAGAGCTGCAGGTCTACACCGGCGGAACTCCCGCGACGTCGGACGGACAAGGCCTCTCGGGTTACGTCAACCAGGTCATCCGGACGGGGACCTATCCGACCTCGCTCACGATGAACGCCGGCATGGGAAGTCCCGCGTTCTTCCACCGGCTCTCGTTCGAAGTCGGCGGCGCGACGAAGAATCGCAACTTCTCGTACTACGTCGGAGTCTCGGGCGCGAATCAGGACTATCGCTACATCGACGGCAACAACGGCGCGAGCGATCCGCGCTTCTTCTACCCGGTCTCATATCCGTTCGGCGACAACTTCAACCGCTTCAACATCTTCGACGGTACGCCGAGCTACGTTTCCGGCACCACGGCGACCGTCAACAACGGGCTGTATTTCGCACCCGGACAGACGTACGCCATCGCGCATACGTCGCAGCGCGACAACGTGGTGAACCTGCACTGGGGCATCCCACGCAAGTCCGGCCGCGACGACGTGCAGTTCCTTTACGTGACGAGCGAGCTGTTCAACAGCTACTACAGCTCGGTCAACGATCAGGGCGGACCGAACTTCGTTGCGAACGCGCTCGCCGAAGGCAACGGCGGACCGGCCGCGACCGCTCCCTATCAAGCGAGCTGGCACGACGGCTACGTGTATAACGGACCGCTTTTTGCCGCACCGGGCGCCGGCGTCGTCCCCTACTATTTCATGAGCAGCCCGACGAACCGCGCGTTCGGCGCAAACATCTCGAACGATGCGCGCGACACGAACGACAACGGCGTCGGTGTCCTCAAGCTGCAGTACCAGCGCAACATCAACGACCGCTCGTTCCTGCGTCTCTTCGGGTACTCGGTCTACTCGAACTGGTTCATCACCGGCCAGGCCAACCAGAACTTCACCTGCTGCTTCGGCGCCGAGCTCAACGATTACGAGATCCCGAGCCACACCTACGGCACGAGCCTCATGTACTCGAACCAACTCAACGACAAGCACCTCCTCACGATCACGGGGACCGAAAGTCAGACAAAGATCCAGCGCCGCTATTTCTACCAATTCCCCGGCAATCAGGGTATGGGGACGGCGTTCACCAACCTGATCGACCCGCGTACCGCCGCGCAAACGGGTAGTTGTTACAGCCCGGTGGACGGAGGGCTGACGAGTTGCTTCTCGAGCAGCAATCGTGGAACGTTCGCGACCCCGATTCCAGGTATCGAGCCTGTGGGCTCACCCGCCGCCCTGGCGAACGCCCAGTGGATCGTCACCGAAAACGGGCCGCTCGGCCGAGTCAACAACGTCTCGCCGTTCTTCACCGCCGCCTCGATCAACGACAACTGGACGGCCAACGACAAGCTTACGATGACGCTCGGCGTGCGCTTCGAAAATTACACGAACCGCTTGGGCGACACGACCGCGAGCCCGATCGGGGGGAGCGCCCTGAACCGCGCGTTCTGGATCAAGGCGTACGACAACGAGTACTGCTACAAGCCGGGCGTCTTCGGCGCGATCAACATCGCCGGCTCGGCGCCGGCGAACACGAACGGCGTCTTCGCGACCCCGGCGAACTGTGCGCAATACGCCGGGACGGGTTACGTCCCGGCGAACTTCCAGAACAGCACGCTGACGAAGCTCTCGAGCAGCGTGATCCAGCCGCGCTTGGCGTTTACTTACACCCTCAACCCCGACTCCGTCATCCGCGGCTCGTTCGGCGTCTACTCGCGCCCCGTCAATACGTCGTGGCTGCAGTATAACGACCTCAACGACCGCGACTGGACGAAGTACGCGGCATCGAACTTCCTGGGCTACGGTTTCAACACGCCCACGCACAGCCTGCAGCCCGACACCTCGTACAACTACGACCTCTCGCTCGAGCAGCATCTGCGCGGCACCGACACGTCGTTCAAGCTCACACCGTTCTACCGCAGCACACGCAACCAGCTGCAGGCGTTCCCGATCGGCGTCGGCGGCATCGTCAGCGGCTTCAACGTCGGCCACCAGACTTCGTACGGCGTGGAGTTCGCCGCCCGCAAGGGTGACTTCGCCCGAAACGGGCTCGCCGCGCAGCTCTCCTACACGTACACGCACAGCCGGATCAAGTATTCGCAGTTTCCGTCCGGCACGAGCGTGATCGACAGCATGAATCTGTACGTGAAAGACTACAACGCGTACACGTCGTTCTGCGGCGCAAACCCGAATGACAAGCGTTGCGGCACGACCGTCGGCGGCGGTGCCGCCGCGCAGTGCTACGACAGTTCCGGAGCCGGCGCCGGTCTCATCGGCGGTGCATGCCCGGCCGGCACCACCGTCAACCCGTACTACAACGCGCCGGTGCAGAATCTATTCCCGGTCGACGGCCAGTACACGACCTACGATCAGATTCCGCAGCCCTTCGTCGGGGAGAACGGCTACGAGACACCGCACGTCGTCTCCGCGGTCGTCCAGTACAAGCACGACCGGCTCACGGTCACGCCGAGCTTCACGTTCAGCTCCGGCTCGACGTACGGCTCGCCGCTGAGCTATCCGGGCTACATCCCCGATAAGTGCGGCGATCCACTTCACGTCTACGCCTGCAGCGGCTTCACCAGCGCGAGCGGGCAGGCGTTGGACTACCTCTTCATTCCCGACGCGTTCACCGGCCAGTTCGACAACCTCGGCGCGTTCAAAGAGCCGTCGCGGTTCACGCTCAACCTGCAGACGTCGTACGACCTCACCAAGAGCGTGCGGCTGACGTTGACGCTGACCGGCCTGATGGACAAGTGCTATCAGCGCGGCTATGCGTGGGACGATCCCAACTTCTGCGTCTACTCGGAACTGCCCTCAGGCGGCGCGGGTCTCGGCCCGTCGGGGAACTTCATCCCCATCGCACAGACGCCGGTGCAGTTGCGTTACCCCTACGGGGACTTCAGCAACAACCTCAACACCGGCTTCGTCGGAACGAAGATCCCCTTCCAAGCCGCCCTGGACGTCCGCCTTAAGATGTAAGGGCCAATTAAATGACGCTCAACTCCGGTTCGCCCACTGATGCCAGGCCGACGAGGGGTCAGACCTTCTCTTAATCAATACGCAAATTCAGATTCGCAATCGACCCCAGATGAGCATCAAGCAGGCATGGTGACCCACGGCAAGCAACGAGGGGCTTTAAAATCCCTGACCGCTGAGAATCTAACCGCATTCCCGTCAATCCAAATGGATTTCGGTCCTGACGTAAACGTCATAGTTGGTGAAAACGGAAGCGGCAAGACGCACATTCTCAAGGCGGCTTATTCCGTCATTGCGGTTAGCGTAGAGGAGCGCAGAAAGTCGAATAGCGCTCCGCCGACGAAATCGTTGTTGCAGACGCGCATAGCGGACAAACTCACGAATGTCTTTAAACCAGAAGTGCTCGGTCGTATCGCGCGGCGCCGCCAGGGGCGCGAACGCTGCGACATAGCGCTGCGTTTCGAAGATGCCTCTCTGAACATCGAGTTTGGCTTCGCCACTAACAGCAAGAGTGAGGTATCGATCAGTCGACTACCGACTAAATGGGTCGAAGCCTCCGCTGTCTATTTGCCAACACGCGAATTACTAACGATATTTCCCGGTTTCGTCTCCGTCTATGAAGGACACTATCTCGAATTCGAAGAGACCTGGCGCGATACGTGCATTTTGCTTGGGCTGCCTCTTCAGCGAGGCCCCCGAGAGGAGCGAATCAAGGATTTCCTCATACCCCTTGAAGCAGCGATGGGGGGCGGGATCGTTCTTGAACGGGACCGATTTTATCTTCGCACGTCGAGCGGTAAGATGGAGATGCCGTTAGTCGCTGAAGGCTTAAGGAAGCTTGGGATGGTCGCACGTCTTATCGCAACAGGCACATTGCTCGACAATGGGTACTTGTTTTGGGATGAACCGGAAGCGAACCTAAACCCACGGCTCATAAAAGGGGTCGCACAAACGATTCTCGACTTAGGCCGAAATGGCATTCAAGTCTTCATTGCGACGCACAGCCTCTTTCTGTTGCGTGAATTCGAGATATTGCTCGCCGACGTGCGCTACAACTCTTTGAAACCGCGGTTTTTCGGTCTTCACAAAGGGCCCGACGGGGTTTCCGTTAGTCAAGGTTCGACAGTTGAAGAGATCGGCGAGATTTCAGCTTTGGACGAAAGCCTTGAGCAATCTGATCGCTTCCTTTCAATTGAAGACTAGTGACGCTTTTGGGTGTGGGGAATTTGACCTTCGCCTTCGGCGCAGGGTTTACCATTTCACAATATGACGATTGGATGTACTATCGACATCATTTCGTGCGGATCAGAAACGGCATCAAGGCCATGGATATCCTCGCCGTTTCTTCCGATGCTGTTGCGTATCTCATCGAGGTCAAGGACTATCGAGCGCATCAGCGTGTGAAAGCGACCGAAATCGGTGACGAGATATGCGGCAAGGTCCTTGATACTCTCGCCGCAATGCTTCCGGCTCGATTGAGTTCAAGCGAACCAGCAGAACGAGCCATGGCAAAATCCGTCGCCGGAGCAAGCAAGATTCGCGTCGTTTTGCATTTGGAACAACCTTCAAAACACTCCAAGCTTTTCCCACGTGCGATCGATCCGGCAGACGTCGAGCAACGACTACGGCAGCTTCTGAAGCCTATCGACGCACACCCGAGGGTTACGGAAATGAAGCAAATGCGCAAATTACCCTGGACCGTGACCGAAGGCGCAGCGCGCTGCTAAGCCCGCCAATCAATTGATGCAGGCCGCGAAGGCTGCGGGGTCGACGTTGCCGCCGCTGAGCGTGACGCCGACGCGGGTGCCGCGGACATCGACTTTTTCGAAGAGCAGCGCGGCGAGCGCGCTCGCGCCGCTCGGTTCGAGCACGAGCTTGAGGCGTTCGAACGCGAAGCGCATCGTCGCGCGAATCTCATCGTCGGTGACGGTGACGATTCCGGCCGCGATGCTGCGGACGATCGGCCACGTCAATTCGCCCGGGGCCTGGGTCTGCTGGCCGTCGGCAATCGTTTTCGGCACGGGGATCGAGACGATCCGATCGGCGGCCCAGGAGCGCACCCAATCGTCGCCGGCCTCGGGCTCGACGCCGTAGACGCGCACGCCCGGCGAGAGCGCCGTCGCGGCGAGACACGAACCGGCCATCAAACCCCCGCCGCCGAGGCAGACGAGCAGCGCGTCGAGCGGGCCGGCGTCCTCGATCAGCTCGAGGGCGACGGTCCCTTGCCCGGCGATGATCGCCGGATCGTCGTACGGCGGCACGAGCGTCGCGCCGCGCTCGTCCGCGATCGAGGCGGCGAGCTCGGCGCGATTCATCTGCTCGCGCTCGTAGAGCACGACCTCGGCTCCGTATCCCCGCGTAGCGGCGAGCTTCGCCGCCGGCGCATCCGCCGGCATCACGATGACCGCCGGGACGCCGAGCAGTTGTGCCGCGAGCGCCACGCCCTGCGCGTGGTTGCCGCTCGAGAACGCGACGACCCCGCCGGCGCGTTCGCTCGGCGTGAGTTGCGCGAGCCGGTTGTACGCGCCGCGGAACTTGAACGCGCCCATGCGCTGCAGGTTCTCCGCCTTGAGGAACACCCGCGCGCCGGTCCGCTCGTCGAGCGTGCGCGAGGTGACGACCGGTGTGCGGTGCGCGACGCTGCGCAGGCGCCCGGCCGCCGCACGCACGTCGTCGAACGTCGCAGCGAACGAAGACTCGATCACTGCGCCGCGATCGGGTCCCAGCGGAAGTGGAAGACCTTGTCCTGCGGATCGAACTCGATTTTCTCGTGCACGGCCCCCTTGTCGAATGTCACGTCGAACTCGTGCACCCGCGGCGGATCGGTCGGCGGCGTGTGTTCCTTGACGCGCTTGATCTTGCCGAGCGCCGAGAACTTGTCGGTCGCGGCGCCGAGGCGCGCGCGCGGCATGTCGGCCGCCGTGCCGCTGTTCTCGAGCTTCTGCACCGCGGCGACGTCGCCGTTTTGGATCGCCTGGGTGAGCTGGTGCGCGATCTTCTCGTACTTGTTCTCTGCGCCGGCGCACGTTCTCAAGACCAGCGCCACGACGATCACGCCGAGGACCGCCCACAAGATCTGACGCTGCCGCGAGCGCGCTGGCGGCGCCGGCGGCGGCATCGTCGAGACCGGGCGTGCCACCGGCGGCTGCGGTGGTGGGGGCGGCGGAGCGGGAGGGTTCACGCCGGCACCTCGCGGGCGAGATCGCGCGCGCCGAAGGCTTCGAACCGCAGCCCCGGATTCCACTGCTGCGCCAGACCGATGCTCCACTCGCTCTCGAAGAGCGCGAGCGCGTTGCCGTCCCAGTCTTCGACCAGTCGCGCGCTCGAGCCGAGGGTCGCAGCGGCGGTGTTTTCACCGGTCACGCGGCGCGCCGTGGTGTAGGGGAGCGTTTGGAAGACGGTTTTCACGTTGTACTCAGACTCCAAGCGGTACTTGACGACTTCGAACTGGAGCGCGCCGACGGCCGCGAGGATCGGCTCGATCCGCGTCTGCCCGTAGGGGTAGAACACCTGGATCGCGCCCTCCTCGCGCAGCTGCGCGATCCCTTTCTGAAATGACTTGTACGTCGCCGTGTCGATACTCCGGACCAGCGCGAAATGTTCCGGCTCGAAGGCGGGGATCGGCTCGAACGGCACGGCGTCGCCCTCGGAGAGCGTATCCCCGATCGCGAACACGCCGGGATTCGCCAGGCCGACCACGTCGCCCGCGAACGCCACGTCGACCGATTCACGCTCCGACGCGAAGAGCTTCATCGCGCGGGTCAGCCGCACGTCTTTGCCGGTCCGCACGTTGCGCACGGTCATGTCGCGCTCGAACTTCCCGCTGCACACGCGCACGAAAGCGATGCGATCGCGATGGCGCGGATCCATGTTCGCTTGGATCTTGAACACGAACCCGCTGAACCGCTCGTCGGTCGGCTCGACGACGTGCTTCTCGGCGTCGACGCGCGCCGCGGGCGGCGGCCCCATCTCGACGAACTTGTCGAGGAACAGCTCGACCCCGAAGTTCGTGACGGCGCTCCCGAAGAACACCGGCGTCACGTCGCCGCGCAGCATCGCCGCGTAATCGAAATCGGCGCCCGCGCCTTCGAGCAATTCGAGCTGGTCGAGGAATTCGCGATAGGTGCGCTCGTCGACGAGAGCGGCGATCTTCGGGTCTTTCGGATCGCTGGCGGTCACCGGAGCGCGCTTCGCGCCGTGCATCGTGCGCTCGAAGACGTGAACCTCGCGGGACTCGCGATCGTACACGCCGCGGAACGTCTCGCCGTTCCCGAGCGGCCAGTTCACCGGATACGCGCCGATCCCGAGCACGTTCTCCAGCTCGTCGAGGAGTTCGAGCGGATCGCGGCTGGGCCGGTCCATCTTGTTGATGAACGTGAACAGCGGGATCCGCCGCGCGCGGCAGATCGCGAAGAGCTTGCGGGTCTGCGGCTCGACGCCCTTTGCGGCGTCGATCAGCATCACCGCGGAGTCGGCCGCCAGCAGCGTGCGGTAGGTGTCTTCACCGAAATCCTGATGGCCCGGCGTGTCCAGCAAGTTCATCGTGTGATCGTGATACGGGAACTGCAGGACCGTCGAGGTGATCGAGATCCCGCGCTCGCGCTCCAGTTCCATCCAGTCCGAGGTCGCCGCTCGCGCCCGTCTCCGGGCAGCCACCTGCCCTGCCGTGACGATCGCCCCACCGTACAGGAGGAGCTTCTCGGTCAGCGTGGTCTTGCCGGCATCGGGATGCGAGATGATCGCAAACGTGCGCCGCTTGGCGACTTCCTCGCGAATGTCCATGGCGACCCGCTCCATTCGACTTCGGCCGCAAGCGTACTCCTCGGCCGGCCGGCGGCGCAGCGCGATCCTGGCCGGTTACAGGAGGCTTCCCTGCTCGGCCGGTGGGATCGTAGCGGTTGCGGCGCGTTCGAGGAGCGCGGCGCGGCGGCGTTTGAGCAGGCTGCGTTCTTCGGCGCCGAGGTCGGCGATCAGCAGGTCGCGGTGCGCATCGAGATGTCGTGCGGCGAGCTCGATCCCTTGGCGCATCGCCTCCATCGTGTAGCCGGTGTAGCCGGAGTATTGCCACGCTCCACGGACGGCCATGATCTCCCACACCGAGTCGCGCAGCTCGAACTCGCCGCCGCCGACGTAGACGTCGAGCGTTCCGTCGACCGTGTCGTAGGTGATTTCGAGATATCGGCCGCCGCCGCCCCAGCGGGCCTGCGCAGCGCGCGTACCGGCTTTTTCGGTGATCGTGCGGCGGAAGCCGAGCGAACCGAGAAAATCGAACCGTTCGTCGATCGTGGCGTAGAATCGCGTGATGCGAGCGCGTGCCGATTCTTCCGCGTCGCCCTCGTCCGGCGGAGCCGGAACCGACGTTCGGCCCCATTCCGAGAGCACGTAGCGCGCGGTCAGCGAACGGCTCGCCGCTTCCACCAGAATCGCCTTCGCGACGCGCGGGCGGTGCGGCAGCAGCGCCGCCGCGGCGTCGACCCGGATGCGATCGTCGGGGTCTTCGAGCAGCCGCGCGAACGCGTCGATCCCGCGATCGCCCTCGCGAAAGATGCGCAGATGCAGGGATTCGAGCGTGCCGAACAGCTCACCGGCTTTCGACGAAGTCTCAGCCGCATAGCGCTGCTTGTCGATGTCTCGCCATTGATGGACGAGGCGGTCCACGTCGAAGTTGGTCAGATCCGTGGCTCCTCGACGGAGTAGACGCGAATTTGCGTGCGTCCGCGATGCTCGTACACCAGCGTCAGCCCCTTCGGCGTATCGTACAAGCGCGCCTCGGGCGGAACGTGCAGCCGGTCCGCGCCACGAGCGACCAAGATGTCGTGCGCGCGGACCGTCACGAGGCAGTTGCCGCGATGGAGCGTCGTGCCGGGTGCGATCCGCAGCCGCGCCGGCGGCAAGTCGCGGGTGAGCTGCGCCGCCTTGCCGCTGACCGACTGCTGCTGCACGAAGCAGCTCGGCAGCGCGCTGAGCACCCACGGCCCTTCGCCGGCGAAGTCGCCGAACGGCACCCCCGGAGTCTCGCCGCTGCCGCGAGTCGGCGTCGGCGTCCCGGTTGCGCGTGCCGTCACGTCGAAGTCGCGCAGCGCCGTCAGCCGATGGGCGAACACGATGCTCCCCAGCGCGACGACGATCAGCGTCGCGATGAGGTAGTAGCGTCCCATCCCCCGCAGCGGCATTGCTCCGCGGCCGGCTATGCGGCAGGGCCCTCCGCGTCGGCGAACCGCTCCGCCAGTTCCAGCCGGGCGCGACCGATCCGTGCGTCGGCCATCCCGTAGAAGAACTCGTACTTCCGCTCGCCGATCGTTTCGATCGCCGTCGGGAACACGACGTTGTTGACGATGCCGTGCGTCTCGTCGACGCCTTCGGGGACCATCTCCGGCGTTCGCGAGCGGTAGCGCACGATATGCGGACGCTCGAGATCGTGGACGACGAAACCCGCGCTGTACTGCATGCGGTAGGATCCGTTTCCGGCGTCTTTCGCATCGACGCCGTGAAAGATCGAGAACCAGCCCTCCGCGATGCGCACCGGCGGGGTGCCCGCGCCGGTCTTGATGCGGCACCACGGCGAGTCCGGCACCAGCACGAGCGCGCTCTCGCTCACGTCGAGCAGCTTGTTCACGTCGCGGAGCACGGGCTCGAGCGGGATGTATCCGATGCGCGTGCACTCGCGCTCCGCCGGCGAGAGGTCGAGCAGCGTCGGGATCGCGCCGCGGCCATCCATCGTCGAGAGACGCAGCATCGGCCGGTGGTAGAGCGCGAGCGAACGGACGCCGTCGGGCGAGAGCACGGGCTCAGGGAAGAACACGCCGTCCTTGTCGTCGCCTTGATGGAGCGTCGGCGCGAAACGCACCAAGCCCAGGCGTTCCCAACGGTATCCGTCCTGCGAGAGCGCGACCGCGATGCGCGGGCCGTCCGGCCCGAACGCGGTGTACGCCATCGCATAGCGGTCGAGCACCGGGATGAAGGTGACGCGCGGATCCTCGCAGCCCATTCCACCCGGTGCGGTGCGGAGCTCGTACGGGGCCTGCGGCTCGAGCGCGAAGCCCAGCCGCTCGAAGGTCAGCGCGTCGCCGTCGCGCGTGCCGCGGCACAGCCCGACCCGCGACACGTTGCCCCGCGCCACGGCGCGTGGGTAGAGCAGCAGTGTTCCGTCGCGGGCGGTCGCGCTCGCCGGGTTGAGGACGCCCTCGATCTCCTCGGCAGAACCGTCCGGGCTCAGCACGACGCCGAGGCGGGTGATCTTTCCCTCGAAACGGGTCAGGGTGTCGAGCATCACCGTGGAGCCAACCCTACCACGAGCTCATGCGGGCTGATCCCCGCCCGCGCCGCAAGCGCATCCACATCGTCGGACTCGCCGATTAGTTCGCACGGGTCCCGTTCTTCGCTCGTCAAGCGCACTGTATACTGCATACCTACCGAAAGGATATCGGCACTCCCGGCAATTCCCCGCGGGAGCCCATCTCCGTAGCCGCAACGCAATACGACCGCGGTACGGTTCGCCGGGATCGGTGTATCACCGTACCCGGCCCACGCGCGCTCGCCCGGACCGAACCGGAGGACGACCGGCGCATCGACCCGCAGCGCGCAGGCCACATCGACCGAGGCCCCGAGCCGCGAGCCGAACAGGCCGACGCCGACCCGCAAGCGATCGAACGCGAGTCCGCGGCGCGCGCCGGCGGTGGCCGCAGCGTCGAGCGAGACGACCCGGACTCCGGCCGCCTCGAACGCGCGCTGTGCCGCCACGAAGCCGTCGAGGATGGCGCCGCTGCGTGCGGCGGACGAAAGGTGGGTCCACAACTCGACCGCGAGTCCCGCCTCGGCGACCGCGATCGCGAAGGACGGCGCGTCCGGCGGCGCGATGGCGTACCAGCCGCCGGCGTCGAGCACGCCGACCCGCACGGTCAGGCCGCCGCGGCGGCCGGCCTCGGCCGACGCCTCGGCGAGTGCGGCGCGCGTCGAAACGTTGGCGATGCCCCCGAGATCGAGCACGCGCCCGAGCATCCCGGGCGGCGCGTCGCTCAAGAGCCGAACGGGCTTCTCCGTCGCCGGCCGCAGGGCGGCGAGCTCGTCGAGGTCGCCGACCACATAGGACTCGACGACCCCGTCGAGCTCGCGCGCGAGCCGCCGCGCGCCCCAGCCGTACCCGTCGTTCTTGAGCACCGCCGCCACCGGCGCTCCGAGCGCGGCGAACGCTGCGACGTTCGCCCGCAGGACGCCGCCGTCGAGCCGCTTGTCCGGCCCCACTACCGTAAGGTCGTCGAGGCGATCGCCTCGCCGGACGGGGAGACCACCTCCACCTTCGAGCCGGTCCGGTACACGGCGTTGGGGACGATCCACATCGTGTACGTCCGGTACTCTCTGGGAGCCGGCTCGCCGCCGTCCAGCGGCGGCCGCTCGAAGGCGACGATGCGCACCCGGTCGCTGTTGGCCCGGATCGATTCGACGACTTGGGTGTAGCCGGTTTCCTTGTGCGGACCCATCAGGAGCACGACGGCGAACTCCTTGCGGAAATCGACCGAGCCGGCGACCCCGATCGCGTCGAGCGCGCGGTGGTCGCGCACGACGACAACCTCCCGGGGCCCCACCGTCGGTGTGGTCCCGGACCGAACCTGATTGACCCGCACCTCGCGACAGCCGACAAGAGCGACGGCTAGCGCGAGGGCGGCGAGAACACGCCGCATCGGGACCGAGCGTTCGACGGTCGCTGCCGAGGATACCCCGCGCCTGCGACGGAAGTCTGAGCATCCAATGCTGAGCCTGTTGCCGCTCGTCGTGGCTTTGGCGAGCAATCCGTCTCCGGCGCCGGCTTCGACCGCGCGGCCGACCCCGCTCACCGAGATCGGGCGCGTCCGAACGACGCCGATCTGCACGACGATCGTCGTGCATGCGAACGGCGCGATCACCTCGGCTCTCGACAACGACCGCACGATGGCGATCCTGACGACGAACTTGCGCAACACCGACTTCGATCGGCTCAATAGCCTGCAGCGCCGCAACGCGATCGAAGATCTGATGAAGCAAGCCGGGGCCGTCCGCCAGAACGGCAAGGCCGCCGACGGTGAGATCAAACAGCTGCGCGCGTTTGCGCTCGCGTCGACCGATCCGCAGCGCAAAGCCGAGCTGAAAGCGTTCACCGACGCGCTCGGCGGCGCGATCTATCGCCAAACCAAGGCCGCCAACGAGTTCATGCGCGACGTGACGATCATGCAGGGCCGCGAAGACGCCAAAGAAGCGCGCGACATTCAGAGCCGCGACAACCCCGTGCCGGACGCCGGAGCGATGGCGGCCGGGGGGCGTGTAGCACTCCTCCCGGATCCGCCGAGGAGTTACAATCGGACGATGCGCTCGGTCGCCGACGATTTGACCGACCTCTCGACCGCGATCTCGGCCGACGAGGGCATCGCCGCCGACCACAGCATCGCTGCGACGTCCGGCTGTTGACGACCTGAGTCGTTTCGCCGGATATCCTAGCGCGGTACGCTCCATATGATGTTCCGGGCCTTTTCGATCGCGGCGGCCGCCGCGGCATTCCTGGTTGTCGTCCTCGGCAGCTGGGTGCGCATCAACGGCGCTGGGATGACCTGCCCCGATTGGCCGCTGTGCCATGGGGCGCTGATCCCGTCGCTGACCGGCGGCGTGGTGTTGGAGTGGTCGCACCGCCTGCTTGCGCTCGTGACCGGTGTGCTGGTCCTGCCGGCGCTCTGGACCGGCTGGCAGGCTCGCAAGCTGATCGGCGGCGTGAGCGTGACGCTCGCCTACATCGTGGCGATCTACGTCCTCCAAGTCGCCCTAGGCGGCCTGACGGTCGCGCTTTCGAACACCCCCTGGTCGGTCGTCGTCCACTGGGGAACCGCGATGCTGCTGCTGGCCGGACTCATCCCGCTCGCGCTGCTCGCGATCGTCGCGCCGCGCCGCGTGGCCGTGCGGCATTCGCTGCTCGGCGGCGTGCTGACCGCTTGCGCGGCGCTAGCATTCTTCACCATGCTGGCCGGCTCGTTCGTCAGCTCCAGCGGCGCCGGTCTCGCCTGCACGACGCTGCCGGGCTGCGACGGCGGTTCCTGGACCGGCGTGGGACCCGCGCAGTTGGCGCAGATGACGCATCGCTGGATCGCCGCCGGGTGCTTCGCGTTCGCCACCCTCGCCGCATACATGGCGACGTTCGGAACGACCGCGCGCGTGCGCAGCGCGACGCTGCTGGCCTTCGCGCTCATCGTGCTGCAGGTGATGCTCGGGTTCGCCAACGTCGCATGGCAATTGCCGACCGCACTGCGTGAAGCGCACGCTGCGAACGCCTGCGCGGTCTTCGTCGCGTTCGTCGCGGCGCTGGTGTTCGCAGCGATCGACGGAACAGCCCCGGTCGCCGTGCGCGCAGACGAGCTCCGCGTGCGGGGCGGCGCGACCGAAGGGCGAACGCCGTGAGCTCGACGCTTGCGCGGGTCGAAGGCACCGCGCTGCCCGGCACACGGAACGGCTGGCGAGGCGCCGCCGGCGACTACTACGAGCTGACCAAGCCGCGCATCATCTATCTGCTGCTGGTGACGACGCTGGCCGCGATGATCATGGCGGCACGCGGGATTCCGAATCTCGCGCTGGTGTTCTGGACGCTGTTCGGCGGAGCGCTCTCGGCGGCATCGGCGGGCGCCATCAACTGCGTGTGGGACCGCGACATCGACCGGCTGATGACGCGCACGAAGTCGCGACCGGTCGCGCGCGGCGCGATCTCGGCGCGCAACGCGCTCGTCTTTGCCGTCGTCGCGCAAGCGATCGGCTTCGCCGTGCTGTACGATTTCGCGAACCCGCTCGCCGCCTGGCTCTCGCTCGCCGGCAACGCGTACTACGTCGTCATCTACACGATGTGGCTCAAGCGCATCACGCCGCTCAACATCGTGATCGGCGGAGCCGCCGGCGCCGTGCCGCCGCTGGTCGGCTGGGCGGCCGTGACGCATCACCTGGGGTCGCCGGCGTTCGCGCTTTTCGCCGTCATCTTCCTGTGGACGCCGCCGCATTTCTGGGCGCTCTCGCTGATGACGAACACAGACTACGAAAAAGCCGGAATTCCGATGCTGCCCAACGTGAAGGGCGTCCCGCGCACCAAACGCGAGATCATGGTGTACTCGCTGGTGCTGGTCGGCGTCTCGCTCGCGTTCTTCCCGCTGCACGTTCTCGGCCCGTGCTACGGCGGCTGCGCGCTCGTCCTCGGGGGCGTCTTCCTATGGGATGCGTGGAAGGTCGGCGGCGATTCGACCAAACGCTACGCGCGCGTCCTCTTCAAGTATTCGCTGCTGTATCTTGCGCTGATGTGCGTCGCGATGGTCGTCGACCGCGTGATCCCGCACGCAGCATAGCGCACCCACCGTGGCCGCCACCGCGACGGTAGCCGGCCACCGGCTCGACCGCAGCACCGTTCCGCTCTTGATCACGCTGGGTCTGGGCGTGTTCGCCGGCGCGCTCGACCTCGGCGTTCTCTCGCCCGCACTGCCGGCGCTCGGCGCCTCCTTCGGCGTCGGCCCGCGCGACCTCGCGTGGGTCTTCACCCTGTACTTGCTGGCGAACGTCGTCGCGATCCCGGTGATGACGAAGCTGGCCGATCGCTACGGCCGCCGCCCCATCTACATCGCCTGCGTCGCGATCTTCGCTGCCGGCAGCGTGCTGGCGATCGCCGCGCCGACGTTCGCGATCTTCCTCGTGGCGCGCGCGATTCAAGCCGCCGGCGCGGGCGGAATCTTTCCGGTCGCGACCGCGGCGATCGCAGACCGTGTTCCGCCCGAGCGGCGCGGCGCCGCGCTCGGACTCGTAGCCGCCACCTGGGGATTGGCCGCGGTCATCGGTCCGACGATCGGCGGCCTGATCACGCATTTCATCTCGTGGCACTGGGTGTTCGCGCTCAACGTTCCGCTGGCGCTCGTCGTGATCGTCATGGCGCGCACGACGGTCCCGAAGACGGTCGCCAACGTGCGCGGTCCACTCGACGTCGCCGGGATCGTCAGCCTGGCGATCGGTTTGCTGGCGACGATGGCGCTGCTGACGCGGCTCTACGCTGCGGGCGGCTCGGTCAGCTCCGAGGTTGCGTGGGGACTCGTCGTGGTCGCTGTCGTCGCGTACGCGATCTTCGGCATGGTGGAGCGGCGCGCGGCGCAGCCGGTGATCCCGCCGAAGTTCTTCCGCGACCGGCAGCTGCTGATCACCTACGCGCTCGAAGTGTTGATCGGCGCACTCGAGGGAGCGTTGTTCTTCATTCCCGCGGCGCTCGTCGCCGGCGAACATCTCAGCTTCGCCGCGGCAGGCGGCGTGGCGGCGCTCGGCGCGTTCTGCTTCGTCGCGGTGATCCCGCTCGCCGGACGCGCGCTCGACGCGGTCGGCAGCCGCGCGGTGCTCACCGTCGGCAGCCTGCTGACCGCGCTCGGCATGCTCGTGTTCGCGCTCGGTTTCGGTACGCTGTGGGTTGCGCTCGTCGCCATGGTCGTCGCGGGGATCGGTTTCGGCGCGCTGCTCGGCGCCCCGACTCGCTACATCATCACGAACCGCGTCGGCGCGGACCAGCGTGCCGGCGCCGTCGGTTTGCTCTCGATCATGCTGATCATCGGGCAGATCCTCGGCGGCTCGCTGGGCGGCGGCGTCGCCGACTCGCACGGCGATCCCGTCGTGGGGTATCGCATCGCGTACCTCGTCTTCACGGCGATCGCGATCGGGGCCGCGCTGCTCACGTTCGCACTCGCCTCACGCGCCGCGGAGCGCGCCGCCGTCGCCCCCGCGAAAGCATGAGCTGCGCGTCGGCACGACCCTTTAGCGTCGTTGAGTGTTCGTCGACGCAGTGAGCTCGAAAGCAAGCAGAGCAGCACATGCAGACGGAGGGGCGGCCGTGCGCCGGAAAAGCCTCCCGGATGCATCGAAACACGCTGCGCGCGGCGGGTGCCGCGCTTCTGCTGTTCCTCACCCGCGCATCGGCGGGTGCGGCCGCGGACGCCGCGCCGGAACCGGAACCGACCCCGCCGCCTGGGACGACACTCGTGCGGGTGCAAGCCGGCGGCGCGCAGGTCTACGCGTGCCGTTCCGCCGCGGACGGCACCTACCAATGGACGTTGACGGGGCCGAAGGCGCCGCTCGTGAACGACGACGGGAGCGACTTCGGCATGCACAGCGCCGGACCGGCGTGGACCGCCGTGGACGGCAGCTCGATCCGCGCCGACGGCGCACATCCGCTCGCCGTCGTCAAACGCACCGGCGCCGTGCCCGCACTGATGTTGAAGGTCATCTCGTCCAACGGCTCAGGGGCGCTCAGCGGCGTGCAGTTCGTACGCCGCGCCCGATACGGAAGGCGGCCTAGCGCCGGCGACCGGGTGTGACGCCGCGCATGCCGGCGCGACGACGGCCGTCCACTACAGCGCCGTGTACACGTTCTTTCGCTGACTTACTGACGATGACTCCTCTGCCGGGCGCCCGGCGACACGCCTTCAATTGCCATCAATGGGGCTATTCGCCGGAGCATCTGTTGGTATCTTGGACATTGAAGAGGTCGCGCTTACCTAACGAGCGCTTCAGGGCTCGAGAGCCTCGGCCAGAATCATCGGTATGAGGAGAACGGATATGCCCGGTACGATCAAGCTTGACGTCTACGTCAGCCCATATAAACCGATTGTCAGTGTGCTGCCCTCATGGGATGATACTCGGCAGGCTACCTGACCGGCGAGCTCCGCGTCGCTTCTTACCGGCGAGAAGGAAGCGGTTCTGATCGATGCGCTGATCACGTATGCGGAGGCCCAACGCGTGGTCGAGTGGATCCGCGCCAAAGAGAAAAGGCTTACAACCGTCTACATCACACACGGTCATGGCGACCATTTCTTCGGACTCAATACGATCCTTGAAGCCTTTCCCGAAGCGAAGGCCGTTGCGCTCCCGGAGGTCGTGCCCTTTGCTCAGAATCAAGTCGGTGAAGGATACATGCGTTTTTGGAATGGCTTTTTCCCGAACCAAATTCCCGAGCATCCGAGGGTGCCGGATCCACTGCAAGGCAGCGTCATGTACCTTGAGGGACACGAACTGCGTCCAATCATGGTGGGCCAGAGCGATACGGAGCCGTCGAGCGTCGTGCACGTTCCGGATCTCGACGCAGTCGTCGGTGGCGACGTTGCCTACACGGCATACACTGCTGGCTGGCGCAAACCGATCATGACAAGAGAGAACGATGGGTAGCGAGTTTGGACACGATTGCTGCTCTCAATCCAAAGATCGTTGTTGCCGGTCACAAGGATCCCGCGGCGCATGATGACGACCCCGAAGCGATTCTTGCCGCGACAAAAACCTACATTCGCGACTTTGACAAAGCGGTGATAGAGAGACGCTCACCTGAAGAATTGATCGACAAGATGATGCAGCTTCATGGTGAGCGCGGCAACCCGTATACGCTTTGGACGGCTGCAGCCGGCGTCTCGCAACAGTTGGTCGTGGGTTGAAAAAGGCTCGACAAGATCGCGCTGAGGGCGGGTGCGTCAGCTTTCGGCGAAGATCTTTCGGGCGAGGCGGTAGACGACGTAGGCGAGGGCGGCGAAAATCGTCAGGACGACGGCGAGGTCGGTGAGGCCGCTGAATCCGGCGACGCCGTTGCCGCAGAGCGCGGTCGCCTTCGAGGAGAGCCACAGGTTCAGCCGTTGGATGGGGTTCGACGCGATGCCGTCCTGCGCGTCGACCTGGGCCAAGATTTCGGCCGGGAGCCAGGCGGTGTCGGTGATCATCGTGCGCACCCGGCCGTCGCGATCGATCAGCACCGTGTCCTCGGCGTGAATGATCCCGATGCTCGGGTCGGGGAACGCGGTGACGCCGAACTGCGCCGCGAAGTCCAGCGTCGGCTCTGCGTCGCCGACGACGATGCTCCAGCGCTTCGGATCGGCACCGAACGTCGTGCCGTACCGCGCGAGGACGTCGGGGCGATCGTACGCCGGGTCGAGCGTCACCTCGACGAGGTGCAGGGGGCGCTTCCCCGCCAGTTCTTGGATCTGCCGGAACTGCGCGCTGATCAGCGGACACATGCGCGCATCCTGGCAGCGCGTGTAGATGAAGGAGAGCACCACGTTCCGCCCGCGCAGCTGCGAAAGGCGGAACGGCTGGCCGCGCTGGTCGAGGAACGCCGTATCGGGGACGACGTCGCCGATGCGGATCGGCGTGACGCGCCGCAGCGGGGACCCGCTCTGGGTGAGCGTCTGTCCGCTCGCGCTGGTCACATGCGAGAGCGTCCAGGGCTCCGTGCTCGTGTCGACGTCCGCGTCGATCGTGGCCCCGGCTTGCAGTTGCGCGGCCCGCTCCCGGGGAACGATACGGAACGGCATCGTCATCGCCGGCATCGAGCCGAAGGCATCGTGGCGAACCACGACTTCTCCGGTCTTCGACGTCACCGCGAGGACGATACCGTGCAGGCGCTGCGCAGCGCAGGCTGACACCGGGAACATCAGTATGATCGAAACGAGCAGCATCATCACCGGCATCAAACCGGGCCGGCTCAGCAGCGAGGAGCGCGCGACGACGCTCATCCGCCGTCCCTGGACGCGCGCGGAGCGCTTGGTCGTGCTGATGGGGTTCTTCGGACGGCTGAGCATCGCGATCGAACCGCTGCTGTGCGGGATCGTGTTCACCATCATCACGGTTGGGATCTTCGCTGCCCCGCGATTCTCGCCGCGCTGGGTCAATCCTGACATCATCATCATCGCCCCGGTGTTCGCGTTGGGCGTCCTCGGCTGCGCGGCGTGGGCGTTAGGCGTCATGCTCGCACCCGTGCGCGCGCTCTACCACACCATGCGACCGATCTACATCGTGGACGGTTACATTCGCTATCGCCGCCGCGATGCCGCGTCGAGCGCCGACACGAACGGCTACGTCGCCGTGCTGACCGAGGATCGCACCGTCGCGTGCGAGTGGCCGACGCTCGGCCACGTCGAACTGCCGGACCTCGCCAAATCTGCGCTCTGCGAATTCACCGAATACGGCGGCGTGCACGCGATCGACGGACGCGCGACCGGCGTGCTGCCCAAGCGGCTTCCCGCGCTCGGCGTCGGGATCAGCAGCCGCAAGGCCGACATCGTCTAGGAAAACCGTCAGAGCTTCAGGTTCGTCGCGGCCGACGCGGGCCACACGTGGTTGGCTCCGGCGCTCGCCAGCACCATTCCCGCGATGATGAAGATGAGCACGACGCCGGCGATTCCGGCGATCGTCACGATCGGCGGAATACCGCTCGAGATCGGTACCCCGCGGGCGTCTTCCAAATCGTACACTACGCTGTGCCTCCGCGCGGCAGAACGCCGAACGCCGCCAACACGACCAGCACGCATCCGAAAGCCATGAGCCCCAGCAGCAGCTTGGTCACCTGATCGTCCAGCCCGGTCTTCTTCCACTCCCCGCGCAACCCGATGAGCGCAAAGATGAATACGACAATCGCGCCGACCAGCGCGATGATCTTTTCGATACCCGCAAGTCCTTCCATTTTAAGGGCGCTCCGCTCTGAGCTGCGCGCCCCCCACGCTTTGCGTGGGGCCCACGGGCCGAGCTCGCATTGAACGATTCGGCTTGCCCGGATTGTGCTGCGCTCGCTCCATCACCACTGCTGCTTTCATCTTTAAGGGCGCTCCGCTCTGAGCTGCGCGCCCCCCACGCTTTGCGTGGGGCCCCCGGGCCGAGCTCGCATTGAACGATTCGGCTTGCCCGGATTGTGCTGCGCTCGCTCCATCACCACTGCTGCTTTCATCTTTAAGGGCGCTCCGCTCTGAGCTGCGCGCCCCCCACGCTTTGCGGGGGGCCCCCCGGCCGAGCTCGCATTGAACGATTCGGCTTGCCCGGATTGTGCTGCGCTCGCTCCATCACCACTGCTGCTTTCATCTTTAAGGGCGCTCCGCTCTGAGCTGCGCGCCCCCCACGCTTTGCGTGGGGCCCCCGGGCCGAGCTCGCATTGAACGATTCGGCTTGCCGGGATTGTGCTGTGCTCGCTCCATCACCATTGTCGCTTTCATCACGTGGTTACCACAAATAAAACAGGAAGAAGAGTGCGACCCAGATGACGTCGACGAAGTGCCAATAGAGCGTTCCGGCGGTGAGGCCGAAGAAGCGCTCGTGGTCGTAGACGGCCCGTGAGGACTGCCACCAGAGCACGGCGAGAAAGATCACGCCGACGAAGACGTGGAACCCGTGCATGCCGGTCAGCGTGAAGAACGACGCGCCGAAGGTGTTGCCGGCCCAGCCGCCGATCTGCGCGTGCGCGTACTCGTAGGCTTGACCGCCCAGGAACATTGCGCCGAGCAGAATCGTCAGCCCCATGAAGAGGTTGTACTTGCTGCGCGTACCGTGCTTCCAGTTCTCCAGCGCATAGTGCATCGTGACGCCGGAACCGAACAGCACGACCGAGTTCACCGCGGCGAACGCCGTGTCGAGCCGCGGCAGCTGATGCCCGCCGACCATCGGCGGCCAGATCGGGGCGACCGTCGTGCGCAGGTAGATGTATGCGAAGATGAACGACGAGAAGAGCACGACGTCGGAGCACAGGAACAGGACGAAGCCGAGGAGGCGCATGTCGCGCGTCTCCTCGTAGATCACCTGTTCGTGATCGTGCTCGTCGTGGCCGTGACCGAGCTTATAGCCCTGTTTGGCGACAGAGACCGACATGATGTCGTCAGCGCTCCTAATACGTGGGGACCGGATGCGAGCTGTGCGTCGGGGTCGCTTCGGTCGCGCCCTCCGCAGCCTCGAGCCCGAGATACGGCAGCGGGTTCCCGAAGTCGTACGGCGTCGCCAGCACGGCCGGAATCTTCTTGAAGTTGTAGTACGGCGCCGGCGAGCTGATCATCCACTCGAGCGTTCGCGCGCCCCATGGATTCGGTCCGGCGATCTTTCCGCTACGGAAGCTCGACCACAGGTTGTAGGCGAACAGCAGCATCGAGCCGGCCAGCACGAACGACGAGATCGAGGCGAACTGATTCCAGAACACGTACCACGGCGAGGGATCGTAGATCGGCACGCGCCGCGGCATCCCCATCAGCCCTAGCCAGTGCATCGGCATGAAGGTGCAGTTGAACGCGATGAACGTGATCCAGAAGTGCCACTGCCCCATCGCCTCGTTGTACATGCGCCCGGTCATCTTCGGCCACCAGTAGTAGACGCCGGCGAAGAGCCCCATCACCGAGCCGCCGTAGAGCACGTAGTGGAAGTGCGCGACGACGAAGTACGTTCCGTGTTCGTGATAGTCGGCCGGGACGGCGGCCAAGAAGAAGCCGGTCAGGCCGCCGCAGGTGAACGTGATCAAGAAGCCGGTTGCAAACAGCATCGGCGTCGTCCAGCGGATCGAGCCGCCCCACAGCGTCGCCATCCACGAGAAGATCTTGACCCCGGTCGGGATCGCGATGACCATCGTGATGATCATGAACGGGAGTTGGAGCCACGGCACCATCCCCGAGGTGAACATGTGGTGCGCCCAGACCGAGAAGCCCAGCAGCGCGATCGCGACCGACGAGAACGCGATCATCTTGTAGCCGAAGATCGGCTTGCGCGAGAACGTCGGCAGCACTTCCGAGACGATTCCGAACGCCGGCAGGATCATGATGTAGACGGCCGGGTGCGAGTAGAACCAGAACATGTGCTGCCACAGCACGGGCGAGCCGCCGCGCGACGGGTCGTAGAACGGAACGCCGAAAACGCGCTCGCAGAAGAGCGCGAGCAGCGCGGCGGCCAGTGCCGTCGTCGCGATGAACGAGAGGCCGGCAGTCGCGAACTGCGCCCACACGAAGAGCGGCATGCGGGTGAGCGTCATGCCCGGCGCGCGCATCTTGTAGATCGTGACGATGAAGTTGATCCCGGTCAGCGTCGAGCTGATGCCGATCAGGAAGATCGCGATGCACCACATCGTGGTTCCGGGCGGTCCCTGCAGCGAGATCGGCGGGTACTCGGTCCAACCGGCGTCCGGCGCGCCCACCAGGAACGAGCTGAACAAGATGATGCCCGCGACCGGGAACATCCAGAACGCCAGCAAGTTCAGCCAGGGGAAGGCGACGTCGCGCGCCCCGATCTGCAGCGGCATCACGAAGTTGCCGAATGCTCCGGTCACCAGCGGGATGATGACCATCCACACCATCGCCGACCCGTGCATCGAGTACACCTGGTTATAGGTCGCCGCGCTTATGCCCATCTGCCCGTTCGGCTGGAGGAGCGTGTAGCGGATCACCTCGGCCAGCATGCCGGCGATCAGGAAGAACAGCCCGCCCGTGATCATGTACTGGATCCCGATGACCTTGTGATCGATCGAGAAGATGTACTTGCGGATGAAGCTGGTCGGCTCGGGGTGGATGTGATCGAGTACCGCGTGGTACGGGCCGGTTTTCACTCCGGGTGCGATCGTTGCCATAGGTCGGATCGTCTCCGTTATTTCTTCGAGAGGCTGGCGAGGTAGGCGACCAAATTGCCGATGTCGGCATTCGAGAGCCCGTTCATCTGCGCGCTGGGCATGACCCCAATGTCACCCGAGTAGCCGTCGTGAACGATCTTCGCGACGTCTTGCGGGGTCGGCGCCGTACCGTTCACGAGCTTCGGATGGGCGGGGTCGTTGAAGATCATCCCCAGTCCGGGGCCGACGATCTTCTGGCTGAACGGGCCGGTCGAGTGGCACGCGCTGCACTTTTGGCCGAAGAGCGCCTTCCCCACGTCGGCTTTCCCTTGAGCGAGCGGGATCGCGCCGCCGCCGCCGCCGCCCGTGCTGGCGCCTTGCTGGGCGAACCATTTCGAGAAGTCTTGCTGCGTGTCCACGACAACGGTGGAGTGCATCGCGCCGTGGCCCAGGCCGCAGAATTCGGTGCAGATGATGCGATACGTTCCGGGAACGGTCGGCGTCACACGCAGCGTGTTGACCAAGCCGGGCACCATGTCGGCCTTGATGCGCATCTCCGGAATCCAGAAGCCGTGGATCACGTCGCGCGAGGTCACGTGGATCGTGGTCGGCGTGTTGACGGGCAAGTGCATCGTGCCGCTGACGGGCTGCGCCAGCTTCGGATAGCGGAACTGGAAGCCGAATTGATAGCCGATCGCCTCGACCGTCAGCACGTCGCCTTGGGTGTTCTGGATGTCGGCCCAGATCTTCACCGAGATGATCGCGAGCACGATGATAAGGATGGTCGGGATGGCCGTCCACCAGAACTCGAGCACCGGCGCGTCGTGGATCTGCACGCCGATCGTGCTCGCCGGAGCATTCTTCGGCTGCCGGAACACGATCCCGAAATAGATCGTGTAGATCGTGACGATGTTGAAGATCCAGGCGGCCGCGACGCCGAGGAACTTGAAGAGGAAGTCCGTCGCCGGGGCGGGATCGCCGGCCGGAATCAACCCGACCGGCCATCCGGCGTTCCAGGTGAACCAGCTCATGATCAACGAGACGACGACGATCAGCGCCGTTATGGGCCAGAAGCCCGGCCCGAGATTGGTTTTCGGCTTGACGATCCGCTGTGCCAAGAGCTCCTCACTCGTACGCGACCGCCTGCGCGGCGGCATCGACCCGCGGTCTTCTCCCCGAGGGCCGCTTCAACTTCCTACTATGCGCAAGTGCCTTGCCGCGCGCGTGGACTTCTATCGGACGGTGCGTTCGGCTGTTTTCGGAAGGTTGGACCTCTGTGTCCCATCGACGAAACGCTGGACCAGCACGTCGATGTTTGTGAGCGCGGTGCCGGCGACGACCGCGTCGGCCCCGGCGTCGAACGCCGCGCGCACGTCGCCGGGCGATGCGACGCCTCCCTCACACACCGCAAAGCACCCGCTTGCCGCAGCTGCCCGCACCAGATCGAGCGCCGGCAGCGTCGTCGCGCGCGTCGCCTCCGTGTAGCCGCACAAGGTCGTCGCCACGATGTCGGCTCGCGCGTCCGCTGCGCGCCGGACGTCCTGGGCGTCCGCGCAGTCCGCCATCGCGATCCTGCCGCAGCGATGGATCGCGGCGACCGTCGCGGCGACGTCGCGCCCGTCGGGCCGCGGCCGCCCCGTTGCGTCGAAGGCGATGATCTCGGCGCCGGCCGCGACGACTTCCTCGATTTCGCGGTCGCCGGCGGTGATATACGGCGCGAACCCCTCGTAGTGCCGCTTGACGATTCCGATCACGGGAACCGAGACCGCGCGCCGCACGGCGCCGATCCGAGCAAGCCCTTCGACCCGCACGCCGCGCGCGCCGTTTGCCACGGCCACCCGCGCCAGCAGCGCGATCGCCTCCGGCGTGTTGAGCAAGGACGACGCCTCCGCTTGCACGGAGACGATCAGGCCGCCGCGCAAAGCCTCTAGGATCACTCGACGATCCACTCGGGAGGCGAGATGCCGGCGTCGCGGAACGCCATGAGCCCCGCGCCGACGGCGGGATCGTAACGCGGCACCTCGACGATCGCGTGCGGAGCCAGTACCGACAACGCGTCTTTCGTGCGCGCGAGAAACGCTTCGTTCGCGAACGAGCCGCCCGTGAACGCGACGCGCACGGCACGCTCGCCGAGCCCTAGCCGCCGGATCGCGGTCGCGGCGAGCGACGCCAGTGCCGCGGCCGCGGCGGCCACGATCGCGGCGGCCTCGGGATCGCCTAGGCGAGCGGCGTCGTGCACCACCCGGGCAAACGACGCGAGCGCGGCGCGGGAGAGTCGGCCGAGCAGCGCCGCAGTCGCGAGCGAACGCAGGTCCGGCTGATCGAGGTAGGCCAGCGCCGCGTCTCCCAGCGGAATCCGCTCGCCGCGGTCGTCGGCGCGCATCGCGCACGCCAGCGCGTCACGCCCGATCGCGTAGGCGCTCCCGTCGTCGCCGAAGAGGAATCCCCAGCCGCCGACGGTCACCGCGGCCCGCGCACCGTCCTCGCCGTAGGCCACCGAGCCGGTGCCGCCGATCACCACCACCGCCGGACGCGATTGCAGCGCGCCGGCGAGCGCAACGGGCGCGTCGTGCACCAGTCGCGCGGCAAGCGTCGCGATCCGCAGCGGCGCACCGTCGAAGTGCTGGTCGTATCCCGAGATTCCGGCCACGACCGCTTCCAGCCGCGTCGCCTCCGGCAGGCCCGCTGCCACCAGCGCCGCCGCCACTGCCGCCGCGCACGCGTCGGCGCACTTGGTCGAACCTGGCGGCTCGTCGACGTGATCGGCGGCGCCGCCGTAGCCGCGTCCGCGCACGACGCCGCGCTCGTCGATCACGACCGCCGTCGTCGAGGATTGCCCGCCGTCGATCCCCGCGACGAACCTCAAGCGAGACGCTCGGCGAACGCGTCCGCCGCGCGTTCGCGCGCCGCCCGGTCGCGCAGGCGCGGAACCGCGCCGATCGCTTCGCGGTGATGGTAGAGTTCGTGCGCGATCGCGCGCTCCACCGTATTGTGCGGGGCGCGCTCGCTCACGCGAATGACCGGACCGTCGGGATCATACTCGGCGACGAGCGTCACGCTTGCCCAGTCGCCGAGATCGGCGATCTCCACGCGAACGCCGTACGCCGCGGCAACGGCGCGCGCGTCACGCACGGGCGACAGCGGAGCGGCGCAAGTCCACGCCGTCGTGGACGAGCCGGGCGCGAAGCTGATCGGAGTCGAGCGCGCGCGGCGTGACGCCGGCGGCCGCCGACAGTGCGGCGGCCGTGCCCGCCGCTTGCCCGAGCGTCATCACCGTCGGGGTGAGCCGGGTCGAAGCGAGCGCCTCGTGCGTCGTCGAGATGCAGCGTCCGGCGACGAGCAGATCGTCGACGCCCACCGGAACCAGGCAGCGATACGGAATCTCGTACGACGCGCCGGCCGCCAGCCGATGCGTGGTCGTGCCGCTTCCCGACGGATTGTGGATGTCGATCGGGTACGCGCTGCGGGCGACCGCGTCGTCGAACGTGCGCGCGTGCAGCACGTCCTCGGCGGTCAGCGTGTACTCGCCGAGAATGCGGCGCGATTCGCGCACGCCGATCTGCGTGGCCGTCGCCGCGATGCGCGCGTTGGCGAAGCCGGGCACGTCGCTGCGAAAGAACGCGAAGAGCTGCATCACCTGCGCGCGCGCTTCGACTTCGGCCCGGGTGAGGTCGTCCGGATCGAGCGGGTCGACGTCGACGACGCGCGTCATGTTGACGGTCACTTCATCGGCATACGGCGTGGCGAAGAACGACACGAGCTCGCGCGGGACCGCGACGGCGCCCCGCGCGCGCGCGGCGTCCCACAGTTCGTACAGGCCCGCGACCGCCGTGAGCGCGTCCGGCGTACGTTCGTGCGTCTTGAGCGAGCTGCGCATCTGCTCCGGGTGCTGGCGCACGTACTGGGAGAGCACGCTCAGATCGACGTGGCTCAGCCGGAACATCAAGCTTGCCGGCTGCACGCGTCCGCGCGCGTCGCCCTGCTGCGTCGGCACGCCAGCGCTCGCGGCGACGTACGCGTCGGCCGTCGCGTCGATCGTCCGGCGCGCTTCGATCGTGCGCATACCACCGACCGTGGCGAAGCGCGCCGAGGCGACCCGCCCGTCGGCGACCGACGCATCGAGAAACCAGGCGTGCAGCAGCAGCGCCACGCCGCTCTCGCGCATCATCTCGAACAGCAACGCCTTGTGAATCTCCGGGTCGAACGGCGTGATCGTCGGCACGTAGTCCGACGCGTCGTGCAGATGCCCGGGCGAGCCGCCGAGGACGACGAGCCGCTCGACGATCTCCTGCGCGATGCCGCCGACGATCCGCTCCTCGCCGGAATGGAACGTCATCCACGGCCCGACCATCGACGCGGTCGCCGTTCCGCCCAAGAAGCCGTAGCGCTCGACCAGCAGCACCCGCGCGCCCGAACGCGCGGCGGCGAGCGCCGCGGCACACCCCGCGTTCCCTCCGCCCACGACGAGGACGTCGCATTCGCGCATAGCGGCCCCTTCGAGCGGCGGCGGGCCGCGTCCGCCTGCTCGCGAAGGAGCGGCGACACCGCTGGATCGAGCGACGTTTCTCGCCAGCAAGCTCGCGCGACCGTTGTCATTGCGAGCTTGTCGAGCAACCCCCGTGTCGCGCTGAGCGAAGTCGAAGCGCGACGCCGGGTCGCGATGGTCGCGACTGCGGGCGTCGCCCTCGGCTGCGCTCGGGCGACGACGAGGGTTGCTCGACAAGCTCGCAATGACACTCGGGGGGCGAGGCGCTTCGGGATACATGACAGCGCGTGTCATATATGGCCGGCTACGCTGGACCCATGGAACACATCGCGCGTGACAACGCCTCGATCACCGGTATCGACCTCTCCGCGATCCTCGTCCGTGACCCCGCGGCGGAGGTAGGCTTCTATCATAACGTGCTCGGCATCGCGCCCACCAAGCTGGACGACGACGGTCGCGGCGCGGAGTTCACGCTCGCCGACGGCACGACGTTCGGCGTGTGGAATCAGGGCGAGGGTCCCGAGTCGGACGCGAAGATCACCTTCTTCGCGGTCGGCGATGCCGGCGCGGCCATCGCGGCGATCCGGAAACGCGGCGGGACGGTCGGCGACGTGATCGAATCGCCGGTGTGCCGCATGGCGTTCGGGGCGGATCCTGACGAGAACGCGTTCGTCATCCACCAGCGAACGGTTCGCGACGACGATGCGCACGATCAGGTCACGGCCGATCGGGCTTCGATCGTCGGGCTCGACATCGCCGGCGTTTTCGTCAGCGATCCGGCGCGCGCGATCGCCTTCTATCGCGACGTGCTGGGGCTCGCGCCGACGGAGATCGACCCGCAGGGTCGCGGCGCGGAGTTCGCGCTCGGCGACGGATCGACGTTCGGCGTGTGGAAACCGGACTGGTCGGACGAGCGGCTTCCAGGAAGCAGCGGCATGTTCGCCGTCGCGGACGCACACGCCGCGGTCGCGCGCGTCCGCGAACGCGGCGCGACGATCAGCGACCCGATGGAGACGCCGGTGTGCTTCATGGCGTTCGGATCGGATCCCGAAGGCCACGCGTATATGATCCACCAGCGCAAGGCCCCGGCGGGTGCGGAGCTCCCCGCCTGAGCCGGCGAACAAGGAGGGGACGGTTCGGCTGCTAAGTTCGCCCGATGGATAAGGAGGGCGAACGAACGCGGTCGTCCCTGGGCCGGTCGGCGGCGTGATCGGGGCCTTGATCGTGCTCACCTTCGCGCCGAAGGGCGATCGCTTCGCGCGCGATCACGGTCGCGAAGCGCTGAACTTTCCGATCACCTATGCGATCGTCGGCGGCGTCTTGGCCGTCGTAGCGTTGACGCTGTGGCTCCTCTCGTTCGTGTTCACCGGCGGCGTGCGTCACGAGGCCGGCGACGGGTCGCCTCAGACCCCGGCCGCGTGATGGTGCTGCTGGCCGTGCTCCTGGTGATGCTCTCCGCGCAGCTCGCGCTCGCGATCGCCGGTGCCGTTCGGGCCGGCAGCGGGCTGCCGTACCGGTACCCGGTCGCTATCCGCTTCCTGCACTGACTCGGCGCGCTACGCGCGTTTCGGCACGGTCATGACGACGACGCGCTCGTCGTCGTCGACGCCGGCGAGTTCGTCGCGGACGAGCGCTGCGATCTGGGCCGCTTCCGCCATGCCGGCGAACTCGCCGATCCGCGAGCCGCGCAGCACGAAGACGTCGGGAAGCGCGCGGCCGACGTCGCCGAACGTCGTGTCGTCGTCGATCGCGCGCGCCAGCGCGGCGGGGACGTCGGCGCAGCGCACGGTGCGCGCGTGCGCGCCCGGGAGGATCAGCCGCACGACGCCGCGTGCGTCGACGACGGCGCTCTCGCGCGGCGATGCGAGGATCGCGAGCGCGTCGGTCGCGGCGACATTGCGCACGTCGCTCGGCGCGATGCGCAGGTGCGCGGCCGCGACGGCCAGCCGCACGTCGTCGCCGACGTCCACCGCTGACTGCGTCCCTTCGACGAGTGCGGTGGCGCCTGAAGCGGACGCGCGCACGCGATTGCGCGCCGTGTCGACTTCGATCGCGACTTCGACGCGTTCGGGCGCCGCGCCGGACGCGATCGCGGCGTCGATCGCCTCGCGCCGAATCCGGGCAAGATCGTCGGGAGTGGGATCGACGATCGTTCGCTCGACGACTTCCCGGACGAGCGCGAGCGCAACGCCGAGCGGCGAGATCACCTGCGCGTCGCGCGCGATGCGATGCGCGAATCCGAGCCTCTGCGCCGCGTACGGGACGAGCGCCGCCGCGCCGCCGCCGCCGCCGACCAAGACGACGGTCGCGCGATCGAGCGCGTAGTCGGCGATCAGCTCGTCGATCGTCGCGCGCAGCCGTTCGGTCGCGCGATCGAGGATCGCCGTCGCGAGTACATCGGCGCTCATGCCGAGCGCCGCGCCGGCGATCTCGCAGGCGAGCCGTGCCGCGAGGGCATCGCCGCGCGCGAATGCGTCGGACGGAACCGTGTCCGCGACGTTGGCCGCGCAGGTCGGCGTCACGGCGATGCGCGTGCCGTCGGCGGCGGCGAGCGCGACGATCCCGCCGTCGAGGGCGGCGCGTGCCGTTCGCACGACGTCGGGATCGGTGAACGCCGCGTAACGATAGCCGGCGATGTGCGCCGAACGCGGTCCGATCTCGACGACCCGGCCGCCCGCGATGCGCGCCAGCGAACCGCCCGCGACGGCGATCGTGCGCACGTCCAGCGTCCGCAGGAGCGTGCGATGACCACCGATGCGCGCCGGGCGCATCTGCGGCTGACCGCGCCGGATCACCGAGACGTCCGCGCTCGTCCCGCCCACCTCGATGAAGATCCCATCGGTGACGTTCTCGTGGAACAGCGCGCCGGCGATCCCGGCCGCCGGCCCGGAGAGCATGGTGAGGATCGGGCGGCGCTCCACCTCGGCGACGTCCATCACGCCGCCGTCGCTGCGCATGATCATGAGCGGAGCGGGGATGCGCGCGTCGGCTACGGCGCGGGCCGTGACGCGCGACGTGCGCAGCATGCGCGGCAGGATCGCCGCGTTCAGCGCCGCCGTGCGCGTTCGCGCGCGCAGGCCGTATTGCGTCGAGACCTCGGCGCCGCTCGTCGCGGCGAGCCCGCGCGTCCGCGCCGCGCCGACCAGCGCTGCTTCGCGTTGCGGCCGATCGACCGAGAACGCCTCGCTCACCGCCAGCGCTTCTATCCCGGCAGCCGCCATTGCGTCGAGCACGCCCGGATCGCGCCCGTCGAACCACAGCGGCTCGAAGCGGATTCCCTCGGCCAGCGCGAACGGCGCAAAGCGCGCGAACGCGCGGCCGATAGGTCCGCCGAGCGTGACGATGCCGACGCGAGCGACGTCCCCTTCCAGGAGCGCGTTGGTCGCCTGCGTCGTCGAGTGCGCGATGAACGCGATGGCCGCCGGGTCGATCGCATGGTCGTCCAAAATCCGTGCCAGGCCGGCAACGATCCCTGCGGCGACGCCGTCCGGATGGTCGTGTGTCGTCGGCACCTTCACCGAGGCGATCATCAAGCGCGTCGCAGCATCGACCGCAACGACGTCGGTGAACGTGCCCCCGACGTCGATCCCGATGCGAAGCTTGGGCGCGCTCAGCCGAGCAACTCTTCGACGGTAATGATGACGTCGGGGAAGCCCGGGAGATCGATGAGCGCGTCGCGTCCGTACTCATGTACGACTCGATAACCGTCGGCGTGAGGATCGCGATGCGATGTGATCGTGCCTTCGCGAACGTTGACGATCCAGTACTCCGGAACGCGCGCGCGTTCGTACAACCTCAACTTCGTGGTGCGATCGAGCGCCAACGACGAATCGGCAACTTCGACAAGGACGAAGATGTCGGCTACGCTTGGCTTTCCGGTCTCGTAATCGCGAGGATCGTATCGAAGGACTGCGACGTCGGGCAGCGGCTCCGAGTCGCCGGCCAACACGACGGGCAATTGCGCCACGACGGTCGCGCGTCCGGCGGTCCGATGCGCGAGCACACGGTGCATGCGCGATACGAGCGACCAATGTCGCTCGCCCATCGGCGGCACGGCGATCAGCTGACCGTCGAGCAGTTCTACCTGCTCGTCCGGCCCGAAGATTCCGATTTCGCCCATACGGTGGAACTCGCGAACGGAGAACGACCTTCGTAAGGACTCGAGCTGCATATCACTCATCGCATTCTCACTTGGGATCATTGCCGGGACGTTTCGGCTCGGTGAACATCAGCCGCCGTCTCCGCCGACGTCTCCGACGATGACGATGGTCTTCATCACCAACCTCACGAGGCCGTTGAGGGCGTAACGCGCGACGAGGCCGTGGGCCTCCTCTTGCAGTGCTTCAGCAGCGGAGCCGACCTTTGGAAGATACGAAGTGCTGCTCGTGCGCGCGCTGATGCCGGCGGAGTCCAGCACGTGTTCGTTCCGAAACGTCAGCCGGCGCGGCTTGTGCCACCCTTCGAACGCTTCGAACGCGGCCTGCGCCTCGAGTCGCCGCTTCTCGGTATCGTCGGTCTGGTAGCGGCGCACGAGAGCGCCGTATTCCGCGGTGAACGGATCCCTTTCGTCGCGCTCGTTGTAGACGACCGCCGCGCGTCCGCCGGGCCGCAGGATGCGCACGAACTCACGCAGCGCTTTGCGATGATCGACCCAGTGGAACGCCTGAAACGCCGTGACCAGATCGACGCTGGCCTCGCTCAGCCCGGTCCACTCGCCGGTCGCCGCCATCCACTCGACCAGCGGGTGCGGTTCGGCGGCGTCGCGCATCGCGGCGTTCGGTTCGATCGCCAGCACGCGCGCGCCGCGCGCCGCGAGCAGGCGCGACGAGATCCCCGTTCCGGCACCGACGTCGGCGACGAGCACGTCGGCGGTATCGCCCAAACCCTCGAACAGCACGTCGATCGCGGCGTCGGGATACGACGGACGCCCGACGACGTAGTCGGTCGCGCGATCGGCGAAGCGTCCGGTCGGATTCATTTCAGGGCCGCGGCGAGTTCGTCGTACAGGTACGTCATCGTCTCGATGCCGCCGAAGAATTGGCTCAAGTCGAACTTCTCGTTCGGCGCATGAATGGCGTCGTCGGGCAGCCCGACGCCGATCAGCACCTGCGGCAAGTGCAGGATGCGGTCGAACGACGAGACGGGACCGATCGTGCCGCCGGTGCCGATGAAGACGGGCGGTTTGCCGAAGCCGAGCTCCATCGCGCGTGCCGCCGCCGCGACGGCAGGATGGTCGCGGGAGGTCTCGACGGCGCGCACGTCATGGTGGTCGGAGACCTCAACCGTCACGCTTTTCGGCGCGATTCGTTTGAGGAAGGACGTGACGGCGGCTTTGACCTGCGTCGGGTCCTGATGCGGCACCAGGCGCGCCGTCAGCTTCGCCTTCGCGTACGACGGGATGATCGTCTTCGAGCCCGCGCCTTGATAACCGCCGTACATGCCGTTGATCTCGAGCGTCGGCCGCATCCACATCCGCTCGAGCGGCAACCGCGCGCTCTCCCCGTCGAGTTCGGGGACCCCGAGCGCGTGCGCTTCCTTCGCGGGATCGAACGGGAGCGCGGCGATCTCCGCACGTTCTTGCGCGGAAAGCTCGCGCACGCCGTCGTAGAAGCCGGGCACCACAACGCGCCCGTGCGCATCCTTGAGCGCAGCCAGCATCTGCGCGAGCGCCTCGAGCGGGTTCTTCACGATCCCGCCATAGTAGCCGGAGTGCAGATCGGCGGTCGGACCGTGCACCGTGACTTCCCAGCCGACCATGCCGCGCAATGACGTCGTCAGCGACGGAACGTCCTCCGCGAACACGGCGGTGTCGGAGACGACGACGACGTCGCAACGCAGCCGCTCCTTCTCGCGCGCGAGGAACGGCTCGAAGTTCATCGAGCCGATCTCTTCTTCGCCTTCGATCACGACCTTGACGTTGATCGGGAGCTTCCCGTTCACGCGCAGGTGCGCTTCCAGCGCGGCCAGATGCATCAAACACTGGCCCTTGTCGTCGACGGCGCCGCGGCCGTAGATCTTTCCGTCGCGCACCTCGGCGGCGAACGGCGGCGAGGTCCACAACTCCAGCGGATCGTCCGGCTGCACGTCGTGGTGCCCGTAGATCAGGATGGTCGGCGCACCCGGTGCGCCGAGCCAGGCGCCGTAGGCGACCGGATGGCCGCCGGTCTCGAGGACTTCGGCTTCGGTCAGGCCGGCGGCGCGCATCCGCGCGACGGCGTGTTCGGCGGAGCGCCGGACGTCGGCCGCGTGCTCCGGCTGCGCGGAGATCGAGGGAACGGCGATCCACGCCTTGAGTTCCTCGACATAACGATCGCGGTTGGCGCGAACGTGATCGATGAGGGCGTCGGCATGCGGAGCGAGCATAGCCTTCCCTTCGCCGTGCCCGAAGCGAACTCTCCGCGACAGACCTGCTAGCCCCGTCCCCAGGGTGCAAAGCTCGGCAGATCGCGCTGCGGCACGCTCGTACGCTCGTCCGCCTGCCGGCGCGACGTCGCGCTCTCGTCGACGTCCGCTTCCCGCGGCTCGTCGAGGTCGATGCGCACGCGCAGACGCCACGCGCCGAGGACGAGGGAGAAATGGGTCGCCAGAATGGTCATCTCACGCCTCCCGCGTCGACCAGAGCCGAACGCTTGCAAAGATCGCGACGAGTCCGATCACCCACGTGATCGACGCGCGTGCCACGACGTTCAAGGAAACCATCGCCGAAAGGCTGTCCGCGTTGCTGGTATTGATTCCGCTGAAGTAGGCGAGCGGGTTGAGGTAGTTGAGCGCGTCGACCAGCCCGTGAACGAGGGCCGGGAACGGCGCCGCGGTGAGCCCGCCAATCGCCAGGAAGACTACCCAGCTCAAGCCGGCCAGCATCGATCCGCGACCCGGCAGACGGGCCGCCGCAGCGGACACCAAGCCGTACCACATCGCTGCCGTACCGAGTCCGAGCAGCGCGATCGACATGGACCTCGGGTCGTAGACCGCGTACTTGATCAGGCCGACGATCGCCAACACCACGTATACACACGCTACCGTAGCCAAAAAGGCGAGGACGATCGTCGCCAAATCGATCGCGACGTAGCGCCAGGCGATCGTGTCGCGCGGCGTCGGCCGCGTCCAGATGATCGGCGTGGTCGTGGCTTCGGCACTCAACCCCGAGATCATCAGCGTCGCGACGATCAGCGCACCGAAGATGCAGCCCGCGATGAGGTTGCTCGAGAGAATGATCGGCGCGCTGCCCCGCTTGAAGTCGGTATGAACGTGGCCGGGCCCGGCGAGCACGGTGAGGGCGGTCACCGCGATGATCGCCAGCAACGCGATGCCGTATCCAATGAGCACGCGCCGTGCGCGCATCAGCTCCACGTAGTGCATCAGAGCGTCCCTCCGTCGTCGACGGCATCGAGGAAGAGATCTTCAAGGGAGGTGTCCAGCACGCGTACGCCCGCGGCGCCGAGCGCGCCGAAGCGCGCGGCGACGGCGTCGGCCTTTCCGTTCGCATGCGCGCGCACGCTGGTGCCGATCTGTTCGATCCGCATTTCGCGTTCGAGCCCGCCGAGATCCGGTACGGAGCCGATGAACGTCGCCTCGACGACGCGCGAGGCTTCGCGCAGATCGTCGAGCTCGCCGGCGATCACGATCTTCCCGTCGCGCATGATCGCGACCCGATCCGCGGCGCGATCGATCTGGCCGATCTGATGCGAGGAGAGCAGGATCGTCGCGCCGCTCGTCGCCGCGTCGATCAGGAGGTCGAGCACGACCCGCTGCATCACCGGATCGAGTCCGCTGGCCGGCTCATCGAGGATGAGCACGCTCGGCCGCGTCGAGAGTGCGACGATGAGCGAAAGCGCGGTTTGCTGGCCCTTCGAGAGCCGGCCGGCTTTCTTGCGCCCGTCGAGACGGAACGTCGCGAGCAGTTCGCGGGCGAACGCATCGTCGTACGCCGGCTGCGAACGCCGCGCGATCTCGAGGTGCTGTTGGACCGTCAGCCACAGATACAGCGCCGGACGCTCCGGGACGTAGCCGAGCTTCGCGAACGTTTCCGGTGCGAGCGGCGCACCGTTGAAGCGCACCTCGCCCGCGTCGGGCTTGGCGAAACCCAGCAGACATTTGAACGTCGTGGTCTTGCCCGCTCCGTTGCGTCCGAGCAATCCGCAGACCGAACCGGTCGGGACCTCGAGCGTGACCCCGTCGACCGCGACGACATCGCGATAGCGCTTGACCAGACCGCTGATTGCGATCACTTCTTCTCCTCCGTGTACCAGCGGGCGATCGACGCGTCGGCGATCGTTCGCACTTCATTCTCGGTGACGCCGAGCGACCGGGCTTCGCGGACCGCATCGGCGATCGCGCGCTCCGTGACGTCGGTCGCCACGCGGCGGGACTCGCCGACAGCACCGTTTTCGCGGACGAACGACCCGCGGCCGGGCGAGGTGTCGATGATGCCGTCGCGCTCCAGGTCGCGGTAGACGCGCGCCACGGTGTTCGCGTTCAGCTTCAACTGATGCGCGAGGTTCTTCACCGTGGGAAGGCGTTCGCCCGGCGCCAGCGCACCCAGCGCGACCGCGCGTTTGATCTGTTCGGTCAGCTGGAGGTACAGCGGCGCCCCGCCGTGCGGATCGACCGAGAAAAATGCGGGCAAGGCGGTTAGATCGAGACGCCCCAGCCGCGGAAGATGCTCACTTCGGGATGGGTCCGCACGACGCAGGGG